>Ga0163109_10002109_pt1 | contig 15626 bp, 16 predicted proteins | sample CRUFie1St13metaG_FD_108704 | JGI IMG/M metagenome (GOLD analysis project Ga0163109, IMG submission 108704) | Marine microbial communities from the Costa Rica Dome - CRUD Field 142mm St13 metaG | ecosystem: Environmental > Aquatic > Marine > Oceanic > Photic zone | place: Costa Rica: the Eastern... | reverse complement strand
TCATCCATGCCGAGAATGGCGATGATGTCCTGCAGGTTCTTGTAGGACTGCAGCGTCTGCTGCACGCCACGGGCCACTGCGTAGTGGTCGTCGCCGATGATGCGCGGGTCGAGAATACGCGAGGTGGAGTCCAGTGGATCCACGGCCGGGTAAATCCCTTTCTCCGCGATCGAACGGTTCAGAACCGTCGTGGCGTCGAGGTGGGCGAAGGTGGTCGCAGGCGCCGGGTCGGTCAGGTCATCGGCTGGCACGTATACGGCCTGTACCGAGGTGATCGAGCCCTTGTTGGTGGTGGTAATCCGCTCCTGCATCGCGCCCATGTCGGTCGACAGGGTCGGCTGGTAACCCACGGCCGAAGGAATACGGCCGAGCAGGGCCGATACTTCTGCGCCCGCCTGGGTAAAGCGGAAGATGTTGTCGACGAAGAACAGCACGTCCTGACCTTCTTCATCGCGGAAGTATTCCGCCTGGGTCAGACCGGTCAGGGCAACACGCGCACGCGCACCCGGAGGCTCGTTCATCTGGCCGTAGACCAGCGCCACTTTGGAGTTGTCGCCTTCGAGGTCGATAACGCCGGATTCGATCATCTCGTGGTAGAGGTCGTTACCCTCACGGGTCCGCTCACCCACACCCGCGAACACGGAGTAACCGCCGTGGCCCTTCGCGATGTTGTTGATCAGCTCCATGATCAGAACCGTCTTGCCCACGCCGGCACCGCCGAACAGGCCGATTTTACCGCCCTTTGCGTAGGGCTCGAGCAGGTCGATGACCTTGATCCCGGTCACCAGAACCTCGGTCTCGGTGGACTGCTCGGTGAACTCAGGCGCAGCGCGGTGGATCGGCCAGCTGGCGGAGGTCTTCACGTCGCCGCGTTCGTCGATCGGGCGACCGATGACGTCCATGATCCGGCCCAGCGTTTCCTTGCCCACAGGCACGGAGATCGCGTCGCCGGTGTCGGCTACGTCCTGACCCCGGGTCAGACCGTCGGTGGTGTCCATGGCGATACAGCGCACGGTGTTTTCACCCAGGTGCTGTGCCACTTCGAGAACCAGCTGCTGGCCGTTGAACTCGGCGTTCAGCGCGTTCAGGATCGGCGGCAGTTCGCCGTCAAACTGTACGTCTACAACGGCACCCAGTACCTGCGAGACGCGGCCTACATTGTTGTCAGCCATTTTCTTTTCCTATCTCTTGGACCACCCGACCGCAGACGCCGCCGGGTGAAGGTTGCGTGGTTACAGCGCTTCTGCGCCGGATACGATTTCGATGAGTTCCTTGGTGATCGCCGCCTGACGCGAGCGGTTGTAGAGCAGCGTCAGTTGGTTGATCATTTCACCAGCGTTACGGGTCGCGTTGTCCATGGCCGTCATCCGCGCACCCTGTTCAGAGGCGGCGTTTTCCAGCAGGGCCTTGAACACCTGCACACCGACGTTGCGGGGCAGAAGCTCAGCCAGAATGACGTCTTCGGACGGTTCGAACTCGTAGGCACTGTCGTCGTCTTCCGCGGCCTCAGCCCCGGCATCCGCTTCAGCCTCGACGGCGAAGGGTACCAGCTGCTGCCGGGTCACGATCTGGGAGATCGCAGACTGGAACTGGGCGTAGATGAGGGTCGCCGCATCAAAGGCGCCGTCGTCGAACATGGTCAGGATGTCATCGGCGATGGCGCTGGCCTTGTCGTAGGACAGGGCCGGCTTGTCGAGGTCGGCCACCTGCTTGACGATCAGGTCACCGAATTCGCGCTTGAGCGCCTGCGCGCCCTTCTTACCGATGCAGTACAGCTTGACCTGCTTGCCAGCGGCTTGCAGCTCCTGAATCATCCGGCGGGCTTCTTTCACCAGGTTGGCGTTGAAACCCCCACAGAGACCCCGGTCGGCCGTACCAAGGATGATCATGTGCGTGTCGCTCTGGCCCGTGCCTGCCAGCAGGGGCAGGTCGGAGGACGACCGCGCAGCCAGGTCGCTCAGCATCCGCTCCATACGCTCAGCGTAGGGGCGGGACGCCTCGGCCTGTTCCTGCGCACGACGCAGCTTCGCCGCCGCCACCATCTTCATGGCGGAGGTGATCTTCCGCGTGTTCTTCACGCTTCCGATGCGGTCCCGCAGATCCTTTAGGCTCGCCATGCTTGTCTAATCCTTCTTGTTTGGCGACGCCGGAGCGCCGCCGATGGATGGATTGATGGGCTTAAGCGAAGGACTTGGTGAAGTCTTCGATGAAGGCCTTCAACTCGTCTTCGTTGTCGAGCTTGCCGGACGAAGCGATGGCATTGAGGATACCGCCGCCCTTCTTGTCGTTCAGCGCGCTGAGCAGACCGGTTTCGTACCGCTTCACATCGCCGACCGCGAGGCCGTCGAGGTAGCCGTTTACGCCGGCGTAGAGAACAGCAACCTGCTCCTCCATCCGCAGCGGCGAGTACTGGTCCTGCTTCAGCAGTTCGGTCAGGCGCTCGCCCCGGGCCAGCAGGGCCTGGGTCGAAGCGTCGAGGTCAGACGCGAACTGGGCGAAGGCTTCCATCTCACGGTACTGGGCGAGGTCGAGCTTGATCCCGCCGGAGACCTTCTTCATCGCCTTGGTCTGCGCCGCAGAACCCACACGCGATACCGAAATACCCACGTTCAGCGCCGGACGGATACCGCGGTAGAACAGCGAGGTTTCGAGGAAGATCTGACCGTCGGTGATGGAAATCACGTTGGTCGGGATAAAGGCCGATACGTCGTTCGCCTGGGTCTCAACCACCGGCAGGGCGGTCATGGAACCAGCGCCGGCCGCGTCGGACATCTTACAGGCCCGCTCGAGCAGACGGCTGTGCAGGTAGAAGACGTCACCCGGGTACGCTTCACGGCCCGGAGGACGACGCAGCAGCAGCGACATCTGGCGGTAAGCCACAGCCTGCTTGGAGAGGTCATCGTATACGATCAGCGAGTGCATGCCGTTGTCACGGAAGAACTCACCCATGGCCGCACCGGTGTAGGGCGCGAGGAACTGCAGCGGCGCCGGGTCGGACGCGGTTGCCGCAACGACGATGGAGTATTCCATGGCGCCGTATTCTTCGAGCGTCTTGACGATCTGCGCGACGGTCGAGCGCTTCTGACCGACGGCGACGTATACGCAGTACAGCTTCTTGCTCTCGTCGTCGGTCTCGTTCACCGACTTCTGGTTCAGGATGGTGTCGATCGCCACGGCGGTCTTGCCGGTCTGGCGGTCACCAATGATCAGCTCGCGCTGGCCCCGGCCAATCGGGATCAGGGAGTCGATGGACTTGATCCCGGTCTGCATCGGCTCGTGCACGGACTTACGTGGGATGATGCCAGGGGCCTTCACCTCAACGCGGTTCATGGTCACGTCCTTGAGCGGGCCCTTGCCGTCGATCGGGTTGCCCAGACCGTCGACAACGCGGCCGAGCATGCCGCGACCGGAGGGCACTTCAACGATGGCGCCGGTACGCTTGACCGTGTCGCCTTCTTTAATGCCGCGGTCGTCGCCGAAGATCACGACACCGACGTTGTCGATTTCGAGGTTCAGGGCCATGCCCTTCACGCCGTTAGCAAACTCGACCATTTCGCCCGCCTGGACGTTGTCGAGGCCGAAGATGCGCGCCACGCCGTCCGATACGGACAGGACCTGGCCAACCTCAGCAACATCGGCTTCGGCGCCGAAGTTAGCGATCTGATCCTTCAGGATCGCAGAGATTTCAGAAGCACGAATATCCATCAGTCTTCCTTTGGGTTAAGCGATCACCCCAGCGGGGCGTCAGGGTGATTTCAGGCAGCTGCGCCGCTGACGCCGGATTTCAGCGCCATGGACAGCTTGTTCAGTTTGGTCGCCAGCGAGCTGTCGATCTGGACAGAGCCGAGGCGGATGGTCATGCCGCCAATGATCGACGGCTCGATCTGCACGTCGAGGCGGACGCCCTTGCCGTGCTTGGCCTGCAGGGTTTCGAGCAGGCGCGATTCCTGCTTGGCGGTCAGCTTGGCCGCGACGCGGACCTCGGCGACGATCTCACCGCGGCGGCGGGACAGCTCGTCGTTTAAGGCGCGGATGATCTGGGGCAGCGCGAACAGGCGGCCGTTGCGGGCCACGACCTGTGCGAAGTTGGCCACCAGCTTCGACACGCCGGCCTTGTCCATCACCGCAGCAAAGGCGCGGGCGCGATCCTCGGCCTTGACCAGCGGGCTGCGCGCCAGCTGACCCAGCTCGGGGCTTTCGTTGAACAGGCCGTTGATGGTCGCAAGATCGGCCGAGACCTGATCCAGCGCCTTGGCGTCGTCAGCGAGATCGAACAGTGCGGCGGCGTAGCGGCCCGCCAGTTCTTGGTTCACAGAGGCCATAGCGTCCTCATCCATCTGTCGCAGGGTTAATTTCAGGCTCGATGTAGCCGAGCCGCCCTTGCGCCGCAAGCACGGGCCGGGCATAGTTAGTCCGAAATTCGGACTAGATTTGAAGGTGCAGAGCGCCCATGGACGACGTCATCAACATGCACGACGCCAAAACCCACTTCTCGAAGCTGGTGGATCAGGTCGCGGCGACCGGTCAGCCGGTGCTGATCGGCAAGCGGGGACAGGCGCTGGTCCAGCTCTCCCCGCTGCCGCAGGAACGGACGGCGCCGCGCCCGCTGGGGCTGTTCCGCGCCGCGATCAAGCTCGACTGAGGGAAGAGCGATGGAGCGCTATCTGCTCGACGGCGCGACCCTGCTCGCGGCGATGGCGGCGCCCTTTCGCCTGCGCGCCGAGACCCACGCTATCCTTGAAGACCGCAGCAATCTGATCCTTGTGTCGGCGGCGACCTTCCTCGACGCCTACGCGCTGGAAGCCGAGGACCGGGCGGCCTTTTCCAGCCTGCGCGGCAAGCTGCAGTCAGCAGCGACGCAGCTGGGCTTCACCGCCGTAGACACAACACCGGCGCAGGTGGACCGGGCCGCGACGCTCGCCGCCGCCCTGCCCTGGCCGCGCCGCATCCTGCGCGCGCAGGCCGATATGCTGCCAGCCACGCTGCTGACTGTGGAATAGTCAATTCCCCGAGCGCGGCTCATAATGCTAAGGTCCGGTCATGACGCCAGAAACCCACCCGACAGCCCCTGAAGCGGCCCTGCCGACGATCCGCCGCCTACCCGACACGCTGGTCAACCAGATCGCGGCGGGCGAGGTCGTGGACCGCCCGGCGAGTGTGGTCAAGGAGCTGGTGGAAAACGCCATCGACGCCGGGGCCGAGCGGGTTTCGATCCTGCTGCGCGAGGGCGGCAAAGCGCTGATCCGGGTCGAAGACGACGGCCACGGCATGGACGCCGAAGGCATGCGGCTGGCGCTGGAACGGCATGCAACCTCGAAGCTGCCGGAAGGCGATCTGGTCCGCATCGAAAAGCTCGGCTTCCGCGGGGAAGCGCTGCCATCGATCGCCTCGGTGGCGCGCCTCAGCCTCACCTCCCGCACCGCCGGGGGTGACAATGGCTGGTCGCTGCGGGTCGAAGGCGGCGAGACCGCGTTCGATGGCCCAGCCTCTGCCAACCCCGGCACGGTGATCGAAGTCAGCGACCTGTTCTACGCTGTCCCGGCCCGGCTCAAGTTCCTCAAGGGCGAGCAGGCCGAGGCCAGCGCCTGCCTCGACATCGTCCGCCGGCTCGCGCTGGCGCACCCGGCAGTCAGTTTCGACGTGCAGCACAACGCCCGGCGCACGTTGGCGCTGCCGGGGTGCAGCGACGCCAGTGACCGCGTGCGCGACGTCATGGGTGCCGACTTCGCCGCCAACAGCCGGGAGATCCGACGCGAACGCGACGGTCTGGTGCTGCGCGGCTGGGCGGGTCTGCCGACCTATAACCGCGCCAACAGCCTGAGCCAGTTCCTGTTCGTCAACGGCCGCCCGGTCCGCGACCGGCAACTGAGCGGGGTGATCCGCGCGGCCTACCGCCCCGTGCTCGCCCCCGACCGTCACCCGGTGGTGGTGCTGTGGCTGGACGTGCCGCCGGACGCCGTCGACGTCAACGTGCACCCGGCCAAGTCGGAGGTTCGCTTCCGGCAGGCGGGTGAAGTCCGCGCGCTGCTCATCGACGGGCTGCGGCGCGGCATCGTCGAGGGCGGGTTCAGCGCCTCAAGCCACCTCACCGGCGGGGTACTCGACCGACTGCAGAGCGGACTGGAACCGTCCGCCAGGGCGCAACCCCCGGCTGCGGGCCGTCCGGCGCTGCAGGGCGACTACAGCCATCGCGCGCACCACCCGTCTGCGGCACAGCAGGCCGGCTGGGCGCAGGCCTTTGCCCCCGCCGCCCGGGTCGCCGAGCCCGGCGACGCCTTCACCCCCGCCAATGGTGCACCGCCGGAGAACAGCGCCGACGAGATCGACCCCGGCGCCTTCCCGCTCGGCGCGGCCAAGGCCCAGCTGCACGCCAACTACATCGTTGCGGAGACCGAAGGCGGCTTCGTCATCGTCGACCAGCACGCCGCCCACGAACGGCTGGTGCTGGAGCGCATGAAGGCCCAGCGCGAACTCAAAGGCGTGGAGCGGCAGGCGCTGCTGATCCCCGAAGTCGTCCACCTCGACCCCGCCAGCGCCGAACGGCTGGAGGAAGCCGCAGACGTGCTTGCCGAAGCCGGGCTGGTGATCGAGCCCTTCGGCGACGGCACGGTGGTGGTGCAGGAAACCCCAGCCGTCCTCGGTCAGCCGGACTGCCAGAAACTGGTCACCGACCTCGCCGAGGAACTGGCGGGCTGGGAGCAGGCATTTTCGCTGCAGGAGCGGCTGGACCGTGTGCTGGCGACCGCAGCCTGTCACGGCTCGGTCCGCTCGGGCCGCCGCCTGAGCGGGGCAGAGATGAACCAACTGCTGCGGGATATGGAAGCGACGCCGCTGGCCGGGCAGTGCAACCATGGCCGCCCCACCTACGTGCAGCTGTCTCTGGAAGACCTCGAAGCGCTGTTCGAGCGGCGCTAGACCCGCGCCTTCGCCCTATCTGCCTTAGCCGCCTCTGCCGCCCGCGGGCCAGTCTTGGCTGCTCTCGGGTGCATGAAAGCTGAAGGTCGTCTGCCCCACGGCCTTCACGTGCAGCAGCGACCAGCCCGGCAGACTGCGATCGGTTTCGCTGTCGCCTTCCCAGACCAGCAGGGTTTCCCCGTGCCACAGCCCGCCGTCGGCGAGCACGGCCGCCACCGCCGCCGGTCCTTGGGCGTAGGGCGGATCGGCGAGGATCACCCCGAAACCGCCCTCGGCAGAAAAAGCGCTCGCCGTGGTCCGAACCGACGTCAGGCCGTCGGCCAACCCCAGCGCATCGATATTGGCCTGCAGCACGGCAGCATGGGCGCGGCTGTTCTCGGCAAAGGCGGCAAAGGCCGCCCCGCGCGACAGCGCTTCCAGCCCCAGCGCCCCGGTGCCGGCGAAGGCGTCGAGCACGCGGGCTTCGCTGAGCACCGACTGGCCGCCGGGCCGCTTGAAGCGGTTGGTAAGAACGTTGAACAGGGTTTCCCGGGCGCGGTCACTGGTCGGGCGCACGCCCTGCCCCGGGGGCACCGCCAGCCGTCGCCCGCGCAGGCTGCCGCCGGTCAGGCGCAGGCTGCCCGGTGGGGGCGCCTTAGCCGCCACGGCGCGGGGTCTGGCTGTTGCGGGTGCTCGACGGCGAGCGGCCCACGCCCATGCGGCGGCCATCCTTGGCGGCGCGCTTCTTGTCGGCGAGCTTGCGGTGGCCCGGCTTCTTTGGCTTGGGCTTGGCCTTGGCCCAGGTCGACTTCTTCTCGGTGCCGACGCCGAACAGTTCAAACATGCGCGCCCGCGAGACTTCCTTGAGCTCCATGCGCGCCAGTGAACCCAGCGTCAGCCCGCCGTACGACACCCGGATCAGCCGGTTGACCTGCAGGCCCAGATGCTGCGCCAGCTTGCGGATTTCGCGGTTCTTGCCCTCGGTCAGGGTGAAGCGATACCAGCGGTTCAGCCCGCTTTCCTTCTGGGTTTCCCGCTCGACGATCACTGGACCGTAGCGGACCTCGTCGATGGTGACCCCGTCGGACAGCGCCGCGAGCTGGCGGTCGGTGACCATGCCGTGCGCGCGAACACGATAAATGCGCGAAAGACCCGTATCAGGCAGCTCCAGCTTGCGCTTGAGCACCGGGCTGGTGGTGAACAGCAGCAGGCCTTCGGAGTTGATATCGAGCCGGCCGACAGCGAGCAGGCGCGGGGCGCCCGGGCCCATATCGGGCAGCAGGTCGTAGACCGTGGTTCGCCCCTCGGGGTCGCGGTCGGTGACCAGCGCGCCCAGCGGCTTGTAAAAGCGGTAGAGCTTGACGTCGGGCGGCGCCGACAGCGGCCGGTCGTCGACCGACACCCCCTGCCAGTCGTCGAGATTGACGGCGGGGTCGCTGACCACGACGCCGTTAACCTTGACCCGGCCAGCCTCGATCATCCGCTCCGCATCGCGGCGGGAGCACAGGCCCGAGTGCGCAATGATCTTGGCAAGACGGCTGCCGCCGCTGCGGGCTGAGCCCTGATTGTCGTCTGTATCGGACTGGGTCACGGCCTGCTGGCCCCCCTGCTTGCCCCGGATCGGGGTCGGTCAATGCTGCTCGGTTGATCGGTCAGTCTTCGTCGGGGTCGAAAGGCGGCGACCCGGGCGTCTTGCGCAGCTGGATCAGGCCCTTGATCGGCTTGCTCGGGTCCTGGGGCTCGCCCCGGCGCAGGATATCGATCCGACCCTGCCGGGCCAGACCCTTGGCCTCGGCCCGCACCTGCCGCAGGAAACCGCGCCACTTCTCCTCACCCTTGACTTCGTCCGGGCGGGGCGGGCGCAGGGCCATGGCGGCCTCGGTCGGTGAAAACGTCGCCCCGGCGCGCTCTTCAGCCAGACGCAGGATGACGTGCTTGAGCGACTCAGCCACGCCTCAGTCCTCGAACCGGCGATCGCGCTCGCGGGCCAGCCGCAGGCGCAGGGCGTTGAGCTTGATGAAGCCCTCGGCGTCGCGATGATCGTAAACGCTGTCTTCCTCGAAGGTCACGTAGTCCTGACGGTACAGGCTGTAGGGGCTTTCCCGGCCGACGACCGTGGCGTTGCCCTTATAGAGGCGCAGGCGAACCGCGCCCGTGACCCACTGCTGGGACTGATCGATCAGGCCCTGCAGCAACTCGCGCTCGGGCGAGAACCAGAAGCCGTTGTAAATCAGCTCCGCATAGCGCGGCATCAGTTCATCTTTGAGGTGCGCGGCACCGCGGTCGAGCGTGATCGACTCAAGCGCCCGGTGCGCAGCGAGCAGGATGGTACCGCCGGGGGTCTCGTAGACGCCGCGCGACTTCATACCGACAAAGCGGTTCTCGACCAGATCCAGCCGGCCGATGCCGTTGTCGTGGCCGTACTTGTTGAGCGTGGTCAGGATCGCAGCCGGGCCCATCTTCTCGCCGTTGATCGATACCGGATCACCCTTCTCGAAGCCGATTTCGATCACCGTGTCCTTGTCCGGTGCGTCCTGCGGCGACAGCGTACGCTGGTAAACGATGTTCGGCGCTTCTTCAGCCGGGTCTTCGAGAACTTTGCCCTCGGATGAGGTGTGCAGCAGGTTGGCGTCGACCGAAAACGGTGCTTCGCCGCGCTTGTCCTTGGCGATGGGAATCTGGTGCTCTTCGGCGAAGGCAAGCAGCTTGGTACGCGACGCGAGGTCCCATTCCCGCCACGGCGCGATCACTTTTATGTCCGGCTCCAGCGCGTAATAGGATAATTCGAAGCGGACCTGATCATTTCCTTTGCCCGTTGCACCGTGGGAAACCGCGTCCCCGCCGACGTTACGCGCAATCTCGATCTGGCGCTTGGAGATCAGCGGCCGGGCGATCGACGTACCGAGCAGGTACACACCCTCGTAGAGCGCATTGGCGCGGAACATCGGGAACACATAATCGCGGCAGAACTCGTCGCGCAGGTCTTCGATGAAGATGTTTTCGGGCTTAATGCCTAATAACAAAGCCTTTTCCCGGGCTGGGTCCAGCTCCTCGCCCTGGCCCAGATCGGCGGTAAAGGTGACGACTTCGCAGTTATACGTCACCTGCAGCCACTTAAGAATGACGCTGGTATCCAGTCCGCCAGAGTAGGCGAGGACGACGCGATTGATGTCTTGGGTCATGGGGAATTCCATCAGAGGGACATAATGAACGGCTCGTATCCCCGCCGTTCTAACCGGACTCGACAGCTTTGCAACGCCGGGGAACGCCAAACGAGCATTGCAACTGGCTGGCAGCTTCGCCATGTTCGGTTTCATGACCATGAATCAGACCCCGATCAGGCTCGAAGACCTGCTGGAAAACGTTGACAAGCCGCTGCCGGATATCACCCGTCCGGTCTGGCGGTTCCACGACAATTTCAACGATCTTCTGGACTTCTGGCTGCGCCGCCACGGCACCTTCCGGGCGCTGCTCAGCGACCTGTCGGCTGCGGTGGAAGATTTCGGTGCTGACGGCCCGGACGTGGCCGAGGAAGAACGGCTGATGGAGATGTGGTCGCTGTTCCGCGAACAGCTCGCCCAGCACCAGCAGGTCGAAGACGGCGTCTATTTCCCCGTCGTCGTCGCGCTGCACCCTGAGTTCGAGTCCGCCTTCGACGCCCTGTCCGAAGACCATGGCGCCATCGACGCCTGCCTCGACGCAGTCGAGAATGCCGAAGACGGCGCGGGCATGATGGAAGCGCTGCTGCTGCTCAACGACAAGCTTCTGGGCCATATGGAGGCCGAAGAAGACCTGATCATGCCGCTGGTGCTCGAAACCCCGCCGCCGCTCGAATTCGTCGTCTATGACGAAGACGGCAATGAAGTCGGCGGCGATGATGTCCTCGAAGACGAGGACGAGGACGACAGCCTCACCTACGTCACCAAAAACTAATCTGGCATAGCGGCGGCACCGCCGCGCCGTCGATCGAGCCGATCAGCTGACCAGCGTTCCCGCACCGTATTCGGTGAGCAGTTCCAGCAGCAGCACGTGCTTGACCGTGCCGTTCTGGATGACCGCGGCCCCGACGCCGCTGGTCACGGCTGCGGCGCACATTTCCAGCTTCGGGATCATGCCGCCGGAGACCGTGCCGTCTTCGACCAGCCCGGCGATATCGGCGCGCCGGATCTCGGAGACCAGCTCGCCCGCCTTGTCCTTCACCCCGTCGACATCAGTCAGCATGATCAGGCGCTCGGCCTTGAGCGCCGCTGCGATAGCCCCCGCGGCGGTGTCGGCGTTGATGTTGTAGCCCTGCCCGTTCTCATCGACACCGATGGGCGCGATCACCGGGATCAGGCCGGCATCGCGGATGGCCTCGATCACCGCCGTGTTGACGTGCTTGGGCTGGCCGACGAAACCAAGATCGACCCCGTCGTCGCGCTGCACCTTCTCAGCGAGCAACAGCCGCCCGTCCTTGCCCGACAGTCCCACAGCCGTCCCGCCGGCCTTATTGAGCGCCGTGACCACGTCCTTGTTGATCTTGCCCGCGAGCACCATCTCGACGATTTCCATGGTCGGCTCGTCGGTGATGCGCAGGCCGTCGACCGCCTGTGTCTTGACGTTCAGCCGTTCGAGCATCTGCGCGATCTGCGGTCCGCCGCCGTGGACCACGATCGGGCGCATGCCGACCTGCCGCAGCAGGGCGATGTCAGCCGCGAAACTCTCGGTCAAGGCGGGGTCGACCATGGCGTGACCGCCAAACTTCACCACAATGGTCTTGCCGGTGTAGCGGCGCATGAACGGCAGGGCTTCGCGCAGGGTCTCGGCCTTGTCCAACCAGGCCCGGGCCTGGGAATCGCTCATCTCATTCATGCGAACATGTCTCCAAAATCATCGCTCATGCCGAGCAGGACCCGTGCCACCGCATCCCGGAGCGCTTCCATCCCGCCCAGCGGCCCCAACGGCTTTTCCGCCGACGTGGGCAGCACGCGCGGAAAGGCAGCCGGGTGCTTCATCGCCTCTTCTTCTACCGCTTTTTTCACCTTCTCCAAGGCGCCGGCTTTGATCTTGTCGGATTTGGTCAGAATCAGCTGGTAGGACACAGCCGCGACGTCGAGGCTGTCCATCAGCTCGCGGTCGTTGTCCTTGAGGCCGTGACGGCAGTCGATCAGCACGTAGACCCGCTTCAGATTGGGCCGCCCCTGCAGATATTGCTCCGTCGTCGCGTTCCAGCGCGCGATCTCGCGCTTGGAGGCCTTGGCGTAGCCATAGCCGGGGAGGTCGACGATATAGCCGACCCCGCCGAGGTCGAAGAAGTTCATCTCCTGGGTCCGGCCGGGCGTGTTCGACGTCCGCGCCAGTCCTTTTACGCCGGTCAGGGCGTTGAGCAGGGACGACTTACCGACGTTTGAGCGCCCGGCAAAGGCAACCTCGGGCCGGTCGGCTTCGGGCAGGAAGTGCATGGCCGGCACGCCTTTGAAAAACACCGCGCGGTGCTTGAACAAATGGGCGGGCGGGGTCTGGCGATCCTGATCCATAGCGGGTACTGGCCTCGGGGCGTGGGCGCCTGAGTGGCGCGAAGTGGGCGGCGCACAGGGGAGACGCGAAGGGGCGATCAGGCCCCTTCTTTCTTCGCCTTCTTTTCCTGCTTGGCGGCGCGCTCGGCGGCTTTTGCCTCCGCGCGGGCTGCTGCGGCTTCCTGCTTCTCCTGCGTCTTGGTCTTGGTCATCCGACCAATGATGAACTGCTGACCCATGGAGATGATGTTGTTCACCGTCCAGTAGATCACCAGACCCACCGGGAACCCGGCGAGGACGAAGGTGAAGATGATCGGCATGAGCAGGAAGATCCGCGCCTGCATCGGGTCCGACGGTGCGGGCGACATGCGCTGCAGCGCCAGCATCGACAGGCCGTAGATGATCGGCCAGATCCCGATGTTGAGGATGGCGATCAGCGGCAGAACCTCAGGGTTCCACGGGATCAGCCCGAACAGCTCGAGCAGGCCCGTGGGGTCTTTGGCCGACAGATCCGAGACCCAGCCGGGGAAGGGCGCGTGCCGCGCCTCCACCGTCACCAGCATCACCCGATAGAGCGAAATGAACACCGGCAACTGTAACAGCATGGGCAGACAGCCCCCGAGCGGGTTCACGCCCTCCTCCCGATACAGGCCCATCATCGCCTGGCTCAGCGCCTGACGGTCGTCAGCGTGCTTTTCCTGCAGTTCCTTCATCTTCGGCTGCAGGGTGCGCATCTTCGCCATCGAGCGGTAGGCGCGCAGCTGCAGCGGGAACAGGATGGTCTTGATGATCAGGGTGAGGATGATGATCGCCGCACCAAAGGCGTAGGTGCCCAGCGACGGCTTGAGCTTGTCCGTGGTCCAGGCCAGCGCGATGTAGAGCGGCTTGGTCAGCGGGTAAATGAACCAGAAGTTCACACCCCGGTCGAACTTGGGGATCGAGAAATCCTTGGCGTAGCGGTCGAGCAGGTCGACTTCCTTGGCGCCGGCAAACAGCAGGGTGGAAACCTCAACCGACTGACCGGGCTGAACCGGAACACCGCTCTCGTAGATGTACTGCGAGGACACGGCCTGCCGCTGTCCCAGACCAGCCTTCTGCAGGCCGTAGCCCGCGCGGATCTCGTCGCTCTGGCTCGGGATCAGCGCCACCATCCAGTATTTATCGGTAAAGCCGACCCAGCCGCCAGTGCTGACGATCCCGCCGGTCTCGCCGGAGGTCGGGTTCAGCCGCTCTTCGGGGTTGGTCGAAGGCTTGGCGATCTTGCCGTACTTGTGTTCGCGCAGTTTGCGCTCGAGCACCGAGATATAGCCGGTGGTGGTGTAGCGGTCGTCGATCACCTCGTCGTAGCGGTTGACGGTACCGATCGGCGCAAGGGTCACGCCCTGCGTGCCATTGTGATCAAGCCGGTCGGTGAGCCGGAACAGGTAGTCGTCGACCACCTCGATCCGCCGCTCGACACGAATGCCGGCGGCCGTGGTGGTTTCGAGGGTCAGCGGCGCGTCGGGCGTCAGTTCGTTGCCCGCGACCACGGTCCACTGCGCCTTGGGGTCGATCAGCGCGCCACCGGCCGACGTCATCCAGTTGTGGGCGACGTTGTAGCCACCCCGGCTGTTCTGCGGGTGCAGCAGGTCGACGAAGGGCGAGGTCGGATCCACGGACTGGCGGTAGCCGGTCAGGGTCAGGTCATCGAAAACCGCGCCGGTCAGGTTCAGCGATCCGGTCAGCACGCCGGTGTCGATGGTGACGCGCTCGTTACCGTCCAGCGCCGCGCCGCGCGTGACGATGGCCGCAACCGACTCCCCGTCTGTTCCGGTGACGGTCAGCCCGCCCGCGCTACCTTCGCCGCTCTCATCGCCCGCCTGCGCCGGGGTCACCTGTGGCTCAGGCTCCGGTCCCAGCGACGGAAAGATTTGCGGCAGGAAGGTCTGCACCGCAAAGACCAGCAGCAGCGAAACGCCGATGGCCAGGAACATATTGCGCATGTCTTCATTCATAATCGGTGCCCTGTGACGCGGGGGTTAAGAGGTTGGGGTCGGGTTCTGGTTCGTCGTGTCAGCGGCCATGGGGCTGCAGCAGTCGGGTGGACAGCAGGCGTCCGAACAGCAGTCGATGGCGGCCGCCTTCCGAGATGTCGTCTGCCCTGTATCTGGGACCGGGTCGTACCCCTGACCACCCCAGGGGTGACAGCGGCCGATCCGCCGTACCGCCAGCCAACTCCCGCGCAGGGGTCCGTGCCGCTGCAGGGCCTCGAGCGCGTAGACGCTGCACGACGGCTCATAGCGACAGGATGGCGGCAGCCACGGCGATATCAGGAGACGGTAGCCAACGACCGGAAGCGCGACGAGGCGGCTGCCCCAGCCCATGGCCCGCCACGTGGTCAGCCAGCCCGAGCGCGGCTTGGGGTGCGGCGCGCTCATGGCTTCGGCGCCCCGGTGGCGGCTTCGGGTTCTTTGGTTCCGGTGAGGGCGCGGAGGGCGCGTTCGCCGTCGCGGCGCAGCTTGCCAAAAGGCGCGATCACCGCGCCGCGTTTGGCGATCCAGACATAATCGTGCCCGGGGCGACCGTGGTCGGGCAGCAGCTCAGCCGACAGCGCCCGCAACCGGCGCTTGGCCCGGCTGCGCTGTGCTGCATTCCCGACTTTCTTGCTTGCCGTAAAGCCGACGCGGATGGCGGCGTCGGAATCTTCGCGGTCACGCTGTTGAACCAGCATCACCGCACCGACCCATTTCTGGGCACGAGCAGCGGCGAGGAAGTCCTTGCGGGTCTTCAGGCTCGCCTTCATCGCTCCCTGTCCCGATAGTGCGGATCAGGCAGACAGCTTGCTGCGACCCTTAGACCGCCGCGCGCGAAGAATGTTGCGACCGCCAACGGTGGCCTTGCGAGAGCGGAAACCATGACGGCGCTTCCGGACAATCCGGGAGGGCTGATATGGACGTTTCATCGGCTTTATCCTTTATCATGCGCTGCCGTCACATGCCTGAGCCCGGGGCCTCATCCAAAGTCTCGTGCGAGATGACGATGAAGGGTCGGGCAAAGGTGGGACCGGCGCAGAAGCCAAATATAAATAGGACGCCGTACGGAAACCACCAGAGCGGTCCGCAGGCAGACAGCGGTGAATAGCCTTGCGGCCTCTGGTTGGTCAACGGCTGACCTGAGCCTGCATTGCTGGTCACACAATCCATCAAACCGCCGTGTAGAGGGCGCTGCAGGGCCTTTCGTGGGTTGTTTAACCGCGCC
>Ga0163109_10002108_pt1 | contig 15628 bp, 17 predicted proteins | sample CRUFie1St13metaG_FD_108704 | JGI IMG/M metagenome (GOLD analysis project Ga0163109, IMG submission 108704) | Marine microbial communities from the Costa Rica Dome - CRUD Field 142mm St13 metaG | ecosystem: Environmental > Aquatic > Marine > Oceanic > Photic zone | place: Costa Rica: the Eastern... | reverse complement strand
GCAGAGTATGAATATAGTTATAACTATCAAAGTTGGTATCCCTCAGCTGAGTATGAAACAAGTAATACAATAAAAAATGTTGGTTTATTTGATCTAACTCCTTTTTCAAAGTTCGAGATTAAATCTGATAAAGCTCATCAAGAATTACAAAAAATTTGTACAGCAAATATTAAAAGTGAGATTGGAAAGTGTACCTATACTCACATGTTAAATAATGATGGTGGAATTGAAGCTGATTTAACAGTTGTTTGTTTAGATAAAGATCATTTTAGAATAATAAGCTCAGCAGCGACACGTGAAAGAGACAAATTTCATATAAAAAAATATTTACCTGAAGATATTGAACTTCATGATGTAACTGATGATTATTGTGTGTTTGGATTGTTTGGACCAAAAAGTAGAAACCTAATGAAGTCAATTTGTACAAATAATTTTGATAATGAAAATTTTAAATTTGGATCATCAAAGCTTATAGAAATTGATGGAACTAAAATCTGGGCACAGAGATTATCATACGTAGGTGAATTAGGTTATGAGTTGTATGTAAAATTTGATGAGTCAAAAAAAATATATGACTTATTAATAAAAAAAGGGAGAGATTTTAATCTTTCTAATTGTGGAATGCATGCAATGGATATTATGAGAATGGAAAGTGGATTTTTACACTGGGGTCACGATATATCACCAGAGGAGAATCTGTATCAAGCTGGTTTAGCGTTTACAATTAGTAATAAAAAAGAAATAGATTTCATAGGAAAAAATGCTTTAAAAAAATTAAAACAAAATAACAAAATTAGGTTTGCAATGTTTACTTTAAAAGATAGTAAGCCAGGTGAACCATTGTTATTACATGATGAACCAATTTATATAGACAATGAAATTATTGGAAAATCTACATCAGGCAATTATTCATTTAGCTTTAAAAAAAACCTAGTGTTTGGATATATCAATAATGATTTTACAAATGATGAACTTCAATCAAAAAATTTATTTATTGAGGTAGAAAAGGTTAAGTATCCCATTAAAATTTTATTAAATCCTTTGAAACAGACAAATTTTAAAAAAATTTAATACAAAAAATATTTGTCTTTGGAAATAATTAGTGATTAACTAATTAAATGAAGAGAAAAGATGTTCCCAAAAAAGAGTACTTCTATAATCAGAATGATGAAGAGAAAATTATAAAAAAAACAGATATAAATGTATTACTCAACAGAGTGAGAAATAATGAAAAAAAAATTTTTAAAAAAAATTTATTTTATTTGTCATTAGCGCTTTTAGTTTTATCAATTTTTGGATTTTTATATACTTTAGTCTAAAATCATTTTTTTGGAAGACATGATATCCAGTACATTTTTTTTGGTCTACCTTCATTTGCTAACAACCACTTTTCGCTATCATGAAAATTATCTAAAATTGTAAATTTAGATAAATCTCTCTCTCCAGTTGATATAAAGTTTATATTGAAATATTTTTTTAAGTTATTTACAAGTTTTTTCGGTGATTTATAAAAATCATGAATTTCAATTATTAAAATAGATTTTCTTAATTTTTTTAAATTTTCATTATTTAGAATTGTAAATTCACCTCCCTCTATATCAATTAAAAAAAAACAATCTTTCAAATTAATTTCTTTAAAATAATTTTCTTTTAAAAAATTACCATCAGCTAATCCATATATATTAATATTTTTGATATTATTTTTTTTAAAATTTATTTTTAAACATTTTTGAGCTTCAAGGTCTGACTCAAAAGCAAGTCCATTTTTGAATAACTTATTTTTCAAACAACCAACAATATGAAAACCTTCGCCCGCACCTAAGTTTATAAAGTATTTTTTTTTTCTACTAGATTTAGATTGTATTTTAGATATTTCATTTTGTACTTCTTTTTCATAAATACCTAAAAATTTTGCTGAAGTATCCTGGCTGTTCCAATTTTTATTAATCTCTAAATGAGTATTTTTATAAATACCACTTAATATCCTATTTTTAGTTAAAGTTTCTATTCGATTACCTAAATAAATAATCATTTTTTCTAAAGGAGTTATAAATCTGAATTTTATACCAAATTTTCCAAGAATAGTATTTATTGCCCCTATAAACCCATGTCGAGAATAAGCATAATTAATTTTATTTAAGTTCATTTAAAATACTTTTTTATATTTTTTTTATTTATTTTTAACCATTTATAAATATCCAAAACAATATTTTTGACATTCTTTTTAGGTCTCCAACCGTAGGCCTTTGTTACCTTTTTATTGTTTGAAATATAAAAGGGTATGTCGTAAATAGATGTTTTGGATATTTTTTGAAATTTAATTTTATTTTGTGTAATTTTTTCACAAATAACCGTCAAATCTTTTAGAGATGTTGTGCAATTTTTCGATCCTCCTACAGTAAAAATTTGATTGTTTATTTTCCTAAAATTCTTTATTTGACAAACAATAAGTCTACATAGATCGTCAATGTGCAAAATATCTCTAACTTGATTTCCATGCCCGCCGTATCCAATATATTTCAAATTTTTTTTATTAAGATGTCTCCAAACCCATAAACTTACAAAACCTTGATCTTGCTTTCCAAATTGCAAAGGCCCAGATATTACACCACACCTATTAATCAAATATTTAACTCCAAAAGCATATGAATACTCTTGTATTAACATTTCTGACGATAATTTGGTAAGACCGTATAAAGATTTTGGACCATTAATATCTGTTTTTTCATCTATAATTTTTTTGATAGATAATTTTTTTTTAAGATTTTTTTTATGTTTAAAGATATTAAAGTGCCTAATAGGATATACTCTACTTGATGAGAGAAATATTATTTTTGATTTATCATTCTTTATTTTCTTTAATAAATTGAATGTTCCAACTAAATTAGTATTAAAAACTCGGTCAACCTCTTTTTTAGATATTTCGATAGATGCTTCAGCACAACAATCAATTATTAAATCATATTTTGGTAATTTTTTTAATTCTTTGAAATTTTTTATATCTATTTTGTAATTTTTAATTTTTTTATTTTTTAGTAATTTTAAGTTATATCTGGAACCATTTCTTGATAAATTATCTAAGGATTCTACCTTGTAATTCTGATTTTTTAGGTAAATACTTAAATTTGTGCCAACAAATCCACATCCTCCAGTAACTAAAATTTTCATCATTTTTTTTTAAAATATTTGTACTCTAATTCTATAAATTTAATAAATATAAAAGCACTAATATAGATATTATTTAAATTAAACTTGATAAGATTTAATAATGTTCTGTTTATCATAAATTTGAATTGTTTTATTGAAAGTTTGATAAGTCTTTTAACTGAAGGTTCTTTAATTTTATATCCAAAAGCATGATATCTCCACACTCTATTAGATAAACTTTCTAAATTATCATTTTGAAGATGAAAACATTTTGCATTAGCAGAATAAAAAAGATTACCTTTGTTTAAATTTTTAATCTTATTAGAATAGTCAATATCTTCTCCATTAGTCTTAAAATTTTCATCATAACCACCGATTTCTTGCCATATACTTTTTTTCTGAAGCGTATTACATCCAAAAAGAAAATTAGGATTCAGCTTATCTTGATTACCCCAGTTCTGACTATAATATTTTGCTCTCCACAAATTAAATTTATTATTTATAAGCTTTTCTTCTAATTTTCCACCACACATTGAAATTCCATCTTTATTGAGATAAAATAACATTTTTTCAAGCCATTGATCTTCTAAAATAACATCAGCATCTATACTTGCAATTATCTCATTTCTTGAATTCTTTATTGCTTGATTACGACTATAACTTAAGCCCATATTCATCTTATTATTTATAATTTTAATAGTTTTATATTTTTTTAAGATTTCTAATGTTTTATCTGATGAAAAATCATTAACTACAATTATTTCATCAAAAGGAATAGTCTGATGAAATAATGAATTTATACATTCTTCTATCGTCCTTTCCGCATTAAATGCAGGTATATGAATTGAAACTTTTTGTTGCATCATTAAAATTAGGTTTCATTAATCAGTGGTAGCGGGAAGTGGGATCGAACCACTGACCTCGGGCTTATGAGTCCCGCGCTCTAACCAACTGAGCTACCCCGCCATTAAATTATCGTTGATATATACTACTTTTATTTTTGGTTGCAAACAAGTTTTGTTTAAAATTAAATAATTCTTTTAAGTTTTGATAAATTCATTGTTTGATTTAAAGGAAGTTTCTGATTTTTTTTTGCTTTAATTTTTTTTATTAAGGGATTATTTTTTTTTGCAAAATTTAAAACTGATTGGGATTTTCCACCAATATTGAGTATTCCTTTCTTATTTATTATTTTAGGTAAAATTTTAACTAAATCTTCATGATACATAAAATTTGTTTTTAAATTACCGTAAGCTTTTTTATGTAAAAAAGGTTTTTCTGTCATAGTAATTCTTAAAATTAAAGAATTATTATACATTGAAACAGCACACTCACCTCCAAGCTTTGAATATCCATAGTTGTTAAAAGGGTTGACTGGGTCAGTTTCTTTAAAATTTCCTTTTAATCCGTCATAAACATATCCAGTTGAAAAATAGATTATTTTAATTTTAAATTTATTACATAATTTAACTAAGTTCGCTGTCCCAATAATGTTTAGATCAATACTTTTGTTTACATCATGCTCATGAATATTCATTGGTCTTGATAAACCTGCTGTATGTAAAATTATTTTTGGTTTTACTTTTTTTATAATTTTAGTGATAGATATTGGGTCTAAAATATTACATTCTTTTTTTGATGAAAAATGAAGATCAAGTATTTTGTTATGTTTTTTCAGTATTTTGGCAAACCTTCCATCTCCTCCTGTGACTAAAATTTTTTTTTTCATTAAATATATTTATTCAAATATTCATTAAAAGTAATACCTTTTTTATCTTTTGATGAAATTATCATTTTTTTAGATGGCCATTTTATATTAACATTTTTATCATTATAAATAATTGTCGTTTCGCTTTTTTTATCTCTGTATTTAGTGCAAGAGTAGATAACTATATTTTCTTTATCCATTGTAATAAAACCATGCGCAAAACCAGGTGGTATAAATATTGATTTAGAGTTTTTGGCACTTAATATACATTTGAAAACTTTACCAAAGGTTGAAGAATTTTTTCTTAAATCTAAGGCAACATCGTATATTTGTCCTTTCAAAACAGAAACTATTTTACCTTGAGGTTTTTTTCTTTGTATATGCAGTCCTCTTAAAACATTTTTTTTTGAATATGACATGACAACAAATGGAAATTTTCTCTTTATCCTATTTTCTTTATAAATTTCCTGAAAATAGCCCCTGTTATCTTTAAATTTATCTTTATTGATGACAATTAGATCTTTAAATTTAGTTTTTTTTATCATTATAAGATAAGATTTTTAAGATATTTAGAATATTCACAGTTACCATAAAATTTGATTGCACTTAAAATTTTGTCTTTTTTAATCCATTTATTGTTAAATGCTATTTCTTCTAAACAAGCTATTTTAAATCCTTGTCGATTTTCTATTGATGAGACAAAATTAGAAGTTTTATAAAAATCTTCAATTGATCCTGTATCTAACCAAGCACCACCTCTGCCAATCATTTCAGCTTTTAACTGTTTTTTTGTTAAATATTTTTTTATTAAATCAGTAATTTCAAGCTCATTTCTTTTTGAAGGTTTTAGTGATTTTGAATAATTTACAACCTTATTATCAAAGTAATATAATCCTGTTATAGCGTAATCTGAATAAAATTTTTTTGGCTTCTCTTTTATTCCTTTTATAATATTTTTAGCACCTAATTTAGCAACACCATATTGTTCAGGATTTTTAACTTTATGTAAAATAATCTTAGCTCCTTTTTTAAGTTTTCTGTTTTTGATTAGAAGGCTTGATAAGTTCTGACCATAAAAAAAATTATCACCAAGTATTAATGAAACATTATCTTTACCTATAAATTTTTCACCAAGAATAAAAGCATCTGGCAATCCTTTTGGCTTAGGTTGTTCCAAAAATTTTAGATTAATTCCAAGATTTCTACCGTTAGGTATTAGTTTCTTATATTGATTTAATTCTCCTTTATTAACTATAATCAAGATATCTTTTATCTTGGATAACATTAAAATTGAAAGTGGATAAAAAATTAATGGTTTATCATAAATTGGTAATAATTGTTTATTAACCGCTTTTGTTAATGGACTCATTCTTGTGCCCATACCACCTGATAATATAATTCCTTTTTTAATCATGATCTGCCTAACCTTTTAACAATATCTTTTTTTGATATTGTTTTATAATAATTTTTATTCTTAAAATACCAATTTAAAGTTAATCTTATTCCTTGTTTAAAATTTATTTTTGGTTTCCATCCTAATTTTTTTTTTATTTTATTACTATTTAGAGCATATCTAATATCATGACCTGGGCGATCTTTGACAAACGAAATTTTAACTTTTTTCCCTAGTTTAATTATTTTTTTTGCATTAATTAATAATTCATTTGAAACTTGAAGATTATTCAAATTTTTATTAGATCCAATATTATAAAATTCACCAATTTTTCCTTTAATAAAAATTTTCAAAAGAGCATCACAATGATCTTTAACGTAAATCCATTCTCTTGAATTTAAACCTTTTCCATAAATAGGCAGCGGTTTATTATTCATTATATTATAAATAATTTTTGGAATTAATTTTTCAGGGTGTTGTTTAGGACCATAATTATTTGAGCAATTTGTTATTATTGCTGGAATTTTATATGTCCTGATATATGAACTTACCAAATGATCTGAAGCAGCTTTGGATGCTGCATAAGGTGAGCTTGGTTGATATGGATAATTTTCTGAAGATCTTCCTTTCAATACATCACCGTAAACTTCATCAGTTGATATATGAATAAGTTTAGAATTATGTTTTTTTGAATATTCTTTAAAGCTTTCAAGTAAATTAAATACATCTACAATATTGCTTTGTATAAAATTCTTTGGGTTATCAATTGATCTATCAACATGAGTTTCAGCTGCAAGGTTAAATATACCCACAGGCTTGTAATTAAATAGAATTTTTTTAAATTTTTTATCTGCAATATTACATTTTAAAAATTTATATTTTTTTGATTTTATAAATTCTTTCGTATTATAAAAATTAGAGGAATATGTAATCTTATCAATGTTTAATACATCGTAATCTTTATTTAGCAGAAGTTCAATTAGGTTACTACCAATAAAGCCTAACCCTCCAGTAACAATAATTTTTTTCATTATTTATTTTTTTTTACATTAGTAAAAAGTATTAGTATAGTTCAATATACTTAACGTATGTCAATATCTAGGCAAAATTTAACTATAATTATTGTTACTTTTAAAAGTGAAAATGTAATTCATCAATGCATTCAATCAATAGGTAGTGATATTCAAATTATCATAGTGGATAACTCAAATGATAATGAATTTAAACATAGCATTGAAAAGAAATATAAGAATGTATCATGTTTACTATCAAAACATAATTTAGGAATGGGGGCTGGAAATAATTTAGGAATAGCTAATGTTAAAACAGACTTTGCTTTTATCTTAAATCCTGATGTTATCTTGGAAAAAAATGCAATCGATGAATTAATTTTAGCTTCGAGGGATTTAGACTCTTTTGGACTACTTGCACCAATGAATATTGATCAAAATTATCCTAATTATAAAAAGAATAATAAAAATGATAGTTTTGATGAAAAACCAAATGAAGCAAAAAGTGTAGATGGATATGCAATGGTTTTAAACTTAAAAAGATTAAACTTAATCCGTGATTTTAATTATTTTGACGAAAACTTTTTTATGTATCTTGAAAATGATGACTTATGCATGAGAATTAAAAATGAAAATGAAAAAATATTCGTTATACCAAAATCAAAGATTCATCATTTGGGTGGAAAAGCAGTTAATGAAAACTTTAAAGATGAAATTGAACTTTCAAGAAATTGGCATTGGATTTGGTCAAAATTTTATTTTAATAAAAAACATAAGAGTTTTTTGTTTGCTTTAGTGAGTGGGCTACCATCTTTTCTTTCAGCTCTTTCTAAATTTTTATTTTATTTTTTTTCATCAAATAAAATGAAAAAAAATATATACTTAAATAGAATGAATGGTTTTATAGCTGCTTTTTTAGGAAAGCCAGCTTTTTATAGACCAAAAATTAAAAACTAATGTCCAGGAAACTCAATCAGGCTTTCAATTTTATAATTTGCTTTTTCTAGATTTTCACACCCACCCAAATCAAAGAGATTTATTACAAAAATAAATGCAGCAACTTTAGCTTCTGAAATTTTAATTAATTTTGCTGCAGCTTCTGCAGTTCCACCTGTTGCAATCAAATCGTCAATTACTAATATTCTTTCATCTTTTTGGAAAGAATCCTTATGCACTTCTATTGTTGCAGTACCATACTCAAGCTCAAAATCTACAGAGTGGACATCTGCAGGTAATTTATTTTTTTTCCTTAACATTATGAAAGGTTTTTTTAATATATATGAAACAGCAGAAGCAAATACAAATCCTCTAGATTCAATTGCAGCTATTTTGTCAAATTTAAATTTTTTGGATTTTTCAACAATTTGGTTAATAGTTTCAGCAAATGCTGTTTCATCTTTTATTAATGTAGTAATATCTCTGAATAAGATACCTTTCTTTGGATAATCTGGAATAGATCTTATAAAATCTTTTAAATTCATATAGTAAAATATAAATGTATAATTAAATTATTTTTAAAACATGACAATAAATAAATTAGCAATAATTGGAGGAAGTGGCTTATATGATATAGAAGAGTTTTCAGATAGACAACTTATAGATCTAAAAACTCCTTGGGGAAAGCCATCAGACCAAATTTTGAGAATAAAATTTTTAGGAAAAGAAGTTTACTTTTTGCCAAGGCATGGAAGAGGTCATTTCGTATCTCCTTCTAATATAAATTTTAGAGCAAACATTGACAGTTTAAAACAATTAGGTGTGACTGATATAGTTTCTGTATCTGCAGTTGGTTCTTTAAAGGAGGATTTATATCCAGGAAAATTTGTTATTGTAGATCAATTTATTGATAGAACTTTTGCTAGAAATAAAACTTTTTTTGATGATGAAATAATAGCCCATGTTTCAATGGCTTATCCGACATCTCAAGGCTTAATGGATGCCTGTGAAGAAGCTATAAAAAAAGAAAAAATAGAATATCAAAGAGGCGGAACTTATGTTGTGATGGAAGGGCCACAATTTTCAACATTAGCGGAATCTAATTTATATAGGTCTTGGAGGGCAGATGTAATTGGCATGACTAACATGCCTGAAGCAAAACTGGCAAGAGAGGCTGAAATTAGATATGCCTCTGTATCTATGGTAACTGATTATGACTGTTGGCATCCAGATCATGAAAATGTAGATGTACAACAAGTAATTAAAGTTCTTTTAAAAAATGCAGCTAAAGCAAAAAATATGATTAAAAATTTGATAGAAAATTTTGAAAATCATATTAATCCTAAAGATCCTGCAAATAATTGCCTAGATGTTGCAATAATTACAGCTCCAGAAAAAAGAACAAAAAAAACCTTAGAAAAATTACAGACTGTTGCTGGTAGAGTATTAAATAAATGAAAATAGAAGGTAAAGATTATCGTACTATTTGGTTTGAAAACAATGTTGTAAAAATTATTGACCAAACAAAACTTCCACATCACTTTGTTATAAAAGATCTTAAAACGATTGATGATGCAATAAATGCAATCAAAGTAATGGAGGTAAGAGGAGCTCCATTAATTGGCGCTACTGCAGCTTATGGATTAGTATTAGCAATTCTTAAAAATAAAGATCAATCATTTTTAAAGAATTCTGCAAAAGATTTGATTAATTCAAGACCAACAGCCATAAATTTAAAGTGGGCTGTTGACAGAATGATGAATAAATTATCAGGTGTTAATAGTGATAAAATTCTAGAATTAGCCAAAAGTGAAGCTAAAGAAATTTGTGAAGAGGATATAAAATTTTGTAAAAATATAGGATTAAATGGTCTCAAAATAATTGAAGAGATCTATAATAAAAAAAAAGACACAATAAATATTTTAACTCATTGCAATGCAGGTTGGCTTGCAACAATAGACTGGGGAACAGCCACATCTCCCATTTATCATGCACACAAAAAAGGAATTCCAGTTCATGTTTGGGCTGACGAAACACGACCAAGAAATCAAGGAGCTAACCTAACTTCATTTGAATTAAATGAAGAAGGAATTAAAAATACAATCATTGCTGATAATACTGGCGGAATTTTAATGCAAAGAGGTGAAGTTGATATGTGCATTGTTGGAACAGATAGAACTCTAGCAAATGGTGACGTTTGTAATAAGGTTGGAACATATTTAAAAGCACTAGCCGCACATGATAATAATATTCCTTTTTACGTAGCTCTTCCTAGTTCAACCATTGATTGGAATATTAAAGATCAAAAAGATATACCAATAGAGGAGAGAAATTCAGAGGAATTATCTCATATGGAGGGTATTGATGAAGATGGAAAAATAAAAAAAATACAAATATATCCAAAAAAAAGTAAAGCAATCAATTTAGCTTTTGATGTTACTCCTGCAAAATATGTAACTGGTCTTATTACTGAAAAAGGTTTATGCGAGGCTTCAACCGAAGGATTAAAAGAGTTATTTAAATGAAAAATTTAGATCAAAGAAATCAAATTATTGAATATTCTTTAAAACTAAATTCAACAAATCTTTCACCCCTTAGATCGGGTAATATATCTTTGAGAGGAAAAGAGAACGACATAGAAGGATATCTAATTACTCCTTCAGGAAAAAAATATGAAACATTAAAACCTGAAGATATTATTTTTATGGGTTTGAATGAGGATGCCGAAAATATCGACATAGTCACTAAACCTTCCTCTGAATGGAGATTTCATAGAGATATTTATGTTAATAAAAATGATGCTCAAGCAGTAGTTCATGCTCATTCTCCACACGCAACAGCTGTATCTTCACATGGAAAACATATACCACCATTTCATTATATGGTTGCTCTTGCTGGAGGCGAAGATATTAAATGTGCTGATTACGCTACTTTTGGAACTGAAGAGCTTTCTAATAATGTAATTAAAGCCTTAGAAAATAGAAGTGCCTGCTTAATGTCTAATCACGGCCAGGTTGCTTTTGGAAAAAATTTAGAGCAAGCTTTTGAACTTGCACTTGAGATAGAAAATATTTGTCATCAATACACTATTGCACTAAAGTTGGGTGAACCTAAGATTCTTTCATTTGAAGAAATGAAAAAAGTTTTGGAAAAAGCTAAAGACTATAAAAAAGGGTAAAATGATAAAAGTAGGGGAGCACATTACTTTAGATATAATTGGAACTGATAAAGAATACGATCCTTCAATATATGAAAAGCTAATCAAAGAAATAGCAAAAGCTGCTAATGTTACTATTTTAAATATATCCAAGTATAAATTTGAACCACAAGGTTTTACTATTTTAGCTTTACTCGCAGAAAGTCATATTAGCTTTCATACCTTTCCGGAAAAAGGAATAATTAGTTTTGATTTTTTTACTTGCGGAAAAATAAACCCATCAGTGGCTATCGAAATAATAAAAAAAGAATTTAAGCATAAAAGAATTATCAAAAAAGAATTCAATAGAGATACTAAATCACTTTATTATGATATTTATAGCTCACCAGGATTACAAAAATCATATGTTGTAAATGATGTTTTAGAAGATTTCAAATCTAAGGTTGGTCAACATATTGAAATTTTAGATTTAGAGCAATTTGGTAAATCATTATTCATTGACGGAGAAATACAAGTTGCTTCATCAGATGAACATTTGTATAGCTCAACTTTTGTTGGTGCTGGTTTGAATTTAAATAAGAAAAATGAAAGAGCAGCAATAATTGGTGGTGGTGATGGAGGTGTTGCAAGAGAATGTATTTCTAAAAAATTTAATTTTGTAGATTGGTATGAGCTTGACCCAGAAGTAGTTGATGTATGCAACAAGCATTTAGGAGATATAAGTAAAAAAGCAACAGAAAAAAATTCAGTTAAATGTGTTTGGGGAGATGCATTTGAAAGTATTAAATCAGTAAAAGAAGATACTTATGATCATATATTTGTTGATTTAAATGATGATCAGTTTTGTATTGATTTAGCAGCAAAAAATATGGAATCTTTAGTTAGAATTTTAAAACCCAAGGGTGTTATAACCGCACAAGTTGGCAGCCAAGATAAAAAACCCCACCAAGTTGAAAATTGGCTTAATGTTTTTCATCACCATTTTGGAAATACTAAATTATCAAGGGTTTATGTGCCTAGTTTTGATTGTTCTTGGAATTTTTCTTCATCAATAAACCATTAATTTTTTCTTTTTTAAATCTGTAATTTGTGAAATACTAATTTTTTTATTAAAGGAGAGAATAATGAATATATTCAAAAAAACTATTTTTTCAGTTTTACTTTCTTTATTAGTTATCGGAAATGTTAATGCTGATAAAATTAAGATCGGAACAGAGGGTGCTTATCCTCCGTGGAATTCAAAAAATGAGGCAGGCAAATTAATAGGATTTGAAGTTGAATTAGCCTGGTCACTTTGTAGATACATGGGAAAGCAATGTACTATTGTTGAGCAAGATTGGGATGGAATGATACCAGCTTTAATCATGAGAAAGTTTGATGCAATAATGGCAGGTATGTCAATAACTGCTGAAAGACAAAAAGCAATTAGCTTTTCTCAAGGTTATGCAGATGAAGTTGCATCTTTAGCTGTAATGAAGGGATCAAATCTTGAAGGATTGGATACTCCAGCAGGTATCAATTTAACAAAACCAAATGCTGCAGCCAAAAAAGCACTAAAAACTCTTACCTCGGCTCTAGCTGGAAAAACAGTCTGTGTGCAAACAGCAACAATTCACCAAAACTTTTTAGATTCAGGTGATGTAGGAAGTGTAAATGTAAGAACTTACAAAACACAGGATGAAGTAAACTTAGACTTAGCTTCAGGAAGATGTGATGCTGCATTAGCTGCTGCTGTTGCGTTTAGTGATTATGCGGAAAAATCTGGTAAACCAGTAGTTTTAACTGGTCCAACTTTTTCTGGTGGTGCATTTGGAAATGGTGTTGGTGTTGGTATTAGAAAAGATGACACTGAGCTTCTTAAAGCATTTAACAAAGCAATCGACAAAGCAAGAAAGAACGGAGACATTAGTAGAATTGCTACTAAATGGTTCGGTTTTGATGCTTCTATGTAATTAAATTTTAGATTTGGCGACTATAATGTATAGTCGCCAATCTTATGGAACTTCTAGCATTTGGAGATACTGGTTGGGGTGATGAGTTATTCTATGCAACCCTGATGACAATAGCTGTTTCAATAACAGCAATGTTCATAGGTTTTCTTTTTGCAGTAATCTTTACTCCTTTAAAATTATCTAAAAATAAGTTTTTAAATTTTGTAGCTAACTCTTACACAACAATAATAAGAGGTGTTCCAGAATTATTAGTAATTTACCTTTTCTTTTTTGGTGGAACTGGTGCAGTTATGTTTGTTGCATCAATATTTGGTTATAATGAATATATTGAAATAAACGCATTTATCACAGGTGCTTTCGCAATAGGGATAATTTCTGGCGCTTATTCAACTGAAGTTTTTAGAGGAGCAATTCAATCAATTGATAAAGGCCAGTTTGAAGCTGCTAATGTATTAGGTTTGAATAAATTTGGTAAATTTTTTAAAATTATTTTACCTCAAACATTAAGATTAGCTATTCCAAATTTAAGCAATGTTTGGCAAATAACACTCAAGGATACTTCATTAATTTCAGTTACTGGGTTAGTTGAAATAATGAGACAGTCGTACATTGCTGCTGGATCTACAAGAGATCCATTATTCTTTTATTCATTCGCTGCAGTTTTGTATTTATTACTAACTTTTGTAAGTATGAAATTAATTAATAAATTAGAAGTTAAATATAGTAGGGGGTATTAATGGATCTTGAATTGATGATTAATAGTTTTCCTAAATTATTAAGTGCAGCAGTCATAACTTTAAAACTTTTGTCGGTTTCTTTAATAATTGGACTATTCATTGGATTATTTTTCGCAATACTTAGATTGAATAAAAACATCTTTATCAATAAATTCGCTTATGGATATTCGTATGTTTTTAGAGGCACACCACTTTTAGTGCAAATATTCATTATTTATTTTGGATTAGGTCAGATAGAATATTTAAGATCGACTGTTTTATGGGTAATTTTAAAAGAGCCATATTGGTGTGCAATTATCGCTTTTGCCTTAAACACAGGTGCTTACACCTCAGAGATATTAAGATCAGCATTTCAAACAATTAAACCTGGAATAATTGAAGCAGGTAACAGTTTAGGTTTAAAAAAAAATGTAATTTTTTATAAAATTCAAATACCTATCGCTATCAGACAATCTTTACCAGCTTATGGAAATGAAATTATCCTAATGATGAAAGGAACTTCTTTAGCAAGCACAGTTACCTTAATGGATTTAACAGGTGTTGCAAAATACATAATTTCTACAACTTTTAAACCAATTGAAGTATTTATAGTTGCTGGTGGAATATATTTATTTATGACTTTTATTATCCATAATATAATCAAATTTTTGGAAAAAAAATATAGTTTTAATTAAAGTATAACCAAATCTAACTTTTGTTTACCAAGTCTTTCATTACCATTTTCTGTAACTAAATAAGTTTCACCTAGGTTCATTGCTAATTGGTTTTCTGAGTCCATCAATATCATATGCATAAAAAAAACATTTCCTGTTTGAATTATGTATGGATTTTTTGTGTAAATCATTGGCCAGTCCATCCAATTTGGAGAAAAGGTATTTCCTAATGAGTAACCACAAGCGTTCATTCGAGCTTGATTGAAACCAAGATCATCAAATGTTTTTGCATGAACATCAAAAACCTCTCCAATTTTATTTCCAGGTATCAATTTACTCTCACAATTTTTGAGAGCTTCAACACAAGCTTCATGCATTTTATGATGTTTTGAAACTGCTTTTCCAATAGGTATGGTTCTAAACATCGCAGAATGATAATGTCTATAAGTACCTGCCCATTCAATGGTCAATTGATCTTGGTTGTTTAAAATTTGTTTTTCCGCTTGATAACGACAAAGAAGTGCATTCTTTCCTGAACCTATTATAAATTCATTTGCAGGATAATCTCCACCTCCATCAAATATAACTTTATTCATTTCTGCTAATATTTTAGACTCACTTACGCCAGCTTTTGCATGCTTCCAAACTTCATCTAAAGCTCTATCAGCTAACTCTGCTGCTTTTTTTACATAAACAATTTCCTCTTTAGATTTAATGACTCTCAATTTAGTTATTAATTCTGACATATCCTCTAAGCTGCAAAAATTTCCTAAAGATTTGTTAAGTCGTAGTGCGTTACGTCCTGTCAACCCGTATGCTTCATATTCAACTCCTAATTTTTTTCCTTTAAGGCTTAACTCATCTAAAATGATTTTAAGATCATCAGTTGGGTTTGATCCATCTTTATCAACCCAAATTCTAATATCTTCTATATT
>Ga0163109_10002107_pt1 | contig 15629 bp, 12 predicted proteins | sample CRUFie1St13metaG_FD_108704 | JGI IMG/M metagenome (GOLD analysis project Ga0163109, IMG submission 108704) | Marine microbial communities from the Costa Rica Dome - CRUD Field 142mm St13 metaG | ecosystem: Environmental > Aquatic > Marine > Oceanic > Photic zone | place: Costa Rica: the Eastern... | reverse complement strand
GTGGATGGGATGGCAAATTATCTCATTGGGATTCAGATGGTAAACTGCTTTGGTCTACCGATTGTATGGATCGAATAGAATCTATTTGCCAAATAAAATCTAAATTCATAGTGACCTCAGGATTACATATTGTCTGTGTTGAAAATGGTGAGCAACTTTGGGCACATCCATTAGAAGGTTCTGCTGACCTACTTTCATACTTCGATGGAGAAATAATCGCTACATCTAGCGTATACGATATAGAGCATGGAGACTTTATGGAAAGCGCCATATGGAAATTTTCTCTTGAGGGCGAATTAAATTCTGTAGAAAAAATCGATGAAAGACCATGGTTCATGTCCGCAAAAGAAGAGCTCATCATTGGTCTCGGCCGCCCTAAATGTGGTCTTTTGGTGAACGGCAATCATGTCGGCTTAGGTACCGATTCGCCAGTTATGTGCGGCATGGAAGGCAATGATGGAATATTGTTGGGTCATGCTGACGGTACAATATCGAAATCGACAGGAGAAATAGTCAGTACAGAATCTTCTGGAATAGAATCAATTATTCCAACAGAAAATGGTTACACTACGGCTTTGGAAGACGGGACTATTTTGGCAAGGAACACAGACACTGAACTATTATGGAAGATCAAGAAAACTCAAATTACAACTCAATCTACTGCATTTTCATACCATTGGTTAGGAAATTGGGATGGCTTGAGAGGTTCAGTAGAGGTTAGAGACAATTTGGGTGAACTTGTAACTTCCCAAAATACGTCCAGACCAAGAGTATCTTCGGAAGCATCTGATAGGATTTGTTTTGGTTTTGAAGATGGACAAATTTTGGTTTGGGAAAAGGAACTTTTTGAGAGAAGGAAAACCCAGGAAGTAGTTGTACAAGATGAGAAGAAATCTGCTCTCGCAGCCAAACTCAGATCACTGCGTAAATAGTGTTATTTTTTGGCCGGATTCTCCACCGGACACAGTGGAAAACAACCCCGCAAACCCCCGTTTCTGATGGAAAACAGGGTGTTTTTTCCGAAAGGTTTATTTGCCTCCACCCCCCAAGGTGAGATTGCCGCTCCCATGGAGTGGTGGAGGAGGGCGTCAAATCCCGCCTCTAGTACCCTGCCAACCGGTTGCTCAAACCGAGCAAAGAGTTGGTCACAAACCTTGGAGACAAGGCAAGTGAGGTGGGCAAGAAGATTTGGTCTCTCGAGATCAAAAGTTCTCCCATCCATAGGAAGACTGGAAGCTTCGGCTGAAAATCACATGAAATCGAAAGAAATCATGACAGGGAGGGCACAACCTCGGTTGTGTAGTACCAATCCTATGCAACAGCCGGGAGGAGTAACAGTAACAGTTCTTCGGGACAACCTCTGTTACAACAAACGGCAACCGACCAAGATACTTCGGTATCAAGGTCACGAGAAACCGAACCAAGGAGTAGCTTCGGCTGCAACCTAGTAACGGGCTCACCGGACGGAAACCGCGCCACTCCTTCTTCGGAAGGAAGTGGAAACGGACCTCCAGGCCAAAGTGAAAAAGCACCTAGTGCTTTGAATCTGAAGCCACAGCGAACCTAAGACTTCGGTCAAAGGTGAGCAAAACCCGGCTGCTGAGGAGAAGGTTTTCTGGAAACAGAAAATCAACGATCCGAAAAGAATTCTTCGGAAGACTTTGAGGTGACGACGACTCAGTAGTCATCAGCGGAGGCTGGCAGGGGGGCGGATATCCCACCCGGATGAAACCCCCCTACCAGTTCTCCCATCCTGCTATCACAGGTAATCGGGTGCTATTTCGTTTCGTTTATGATATTTGAGGGTGAATTAACTTCGTTCAACCCGTTTTGTAAGCCATTTAATTCGGTCCGACCATATCTTCAGGCCTAACCCATTTATCGAATTCTTCATTTGTTAAGTATCCTAATCCAATTGCGGCATCTCTTAGTGTGGTGCCTTCGCTATGCGCCCTTTTCGCTATTTTTGCAGCTTTGTCATAACCAATGTGATTGTTCAGTGCGGTAACCAACATCAACGAATTTTCTAAATGATTTTCAATCATTTCCAAATTTGGTTGTATACCTGCGACGCATTTTTCCCTAAACGCTCTCATCGAGTCAGACAGAATTCTAGAACTGTGTAATAAATTATGAATCATCATTGGTTTGAAAACGTTAAGTTCGAAATTACCCTGACTTCCACCAATTGTAATGGCTGTGTGATTACCTATAACCTGGCAGCATACCATAGTCATGGCCTCCGACTGAGTAGGGTTTACTTTGCCTGGCATAATCGAAGAACCTGGTTCGTTTTCAGGAAGAGAAAGTTCTCCTAAACCACACCTTGGCCCTGAGCCAAGCCATCGAATGTCATTTGCAATTTTCATCAATGAGGCAGCAAGGGTGTTTAATGCACCACTTGCAGCTACAACCGCATCATGTGCTGCTAATTGTGCAAACTTATTCGGCGCAGATACGAATGGAAGATTCGTTTTTAGTGCGATTGCTGAAGCAACCCTATCAGCAAATTCCGGGTGAGTATTGAGTCCAGTTCCAACCGCAGTTCCGCCAAGCGCTAATTCGTAGAGATCTTCCAATGCAAACTTGATTCGCCTAATATCAGCATCAAGCTGTGATACCCATCCACTTGCTTCCTGTCCTAATGTGAGTGGAACGGCATCCATGAGGTGGGTTCGACCGATTTTGACTATCTCCGCCCACTGTTCAGATTTTTCTTCGAGTGCGTTTCTTAATTCCTTGAGATTTGGAAGCAATTCATGTACAAAGGATTCAGCTGCAGCGATGTGCATGGCTGTTGGAAATGTATCATTTGAAGATTGAGCGCGATTTACGTGGTCATTAGGGTGAACAGGGTCTTTGGAACCCAACTCTCCTCCAGCAATCTCTATTGCACGATTTGCAATTACTTCATTCGTATTCATATTCGACTGCGTGCCTGAGCCTGTTTGCCAAACACGAAGTGGGAAATGTGCATCTAATTCTCCATCAATTACCTCTTCAGCGGCCTTAATCACAAGTTTTGAAACCTTCTTGTCGAGTTGTCCAAGGTCAGAATTTACCTTAGCAGCAGCCTGTTTTAAGATACCAAATGCCCGAATTACCCTTCTAGGCATTTTATCTTCGCCAATGTCGAAATTAATCAGCGATCTTGCAGTCTGACAACCATAGTACATATTGGAAGGAACCTCTAATTCCCCCATGGTGTCTGCTTCGATACGGAATTCTCCCATAGCACTACGGAGTCACACCATGTCCTTGTTCATTTTCCTCGCAACCATCAAAGGGAAGAGGCTCTAGGGAGCATTCATGGCTGAATACAGATTAGTCTGGTTTCAGCACTTACACAAGGCCGCAGGAACATATGTGATTAGACGAGCGGCAGCAAATGGTGAGAAGTTTTGGCCAAACCATGAAAATGGCAACCCTGTTAATGAAAGTAAAGTAATTCCACTCTGGGATTATGATGAAACTCAATTAATTTCATTCATCGATGAATGTCAAGAAAAAGGGGTTACATTCGTCGCATGTGAATGGGGAGGGCCGCATTATGAAACATTGGCTAATGACCCAAGAGTTACTTTACTAACATGCTTAAGAGACCCGATTAAGAGATTTATTTCCAACTATAATTATGACCATTATTGGATGTGGACCAAGGCCAAAAACTATCAAGAATATATCGAAGAAGGGCATTTGCATTCATCCCCAGAATATTATACCAAAATATTTGCAAGAGGAGAAGCGAACACTGAACTAGCGAAATCAAACATGTCCCTCTTTGATATGGTAATTGTTGCTGAGAGAAATATGAATGATTTGAATAATCTAGGATGGGAAAAAGAGAGTGATACAACCCATCCTACATTTGGCGACAAGAAGATAGCAGCGATCTTGTTTGCAAAATTACGTTGGTTTAGATTGTTCAATTATATCAGAAAAGTAAAATTCCAGCCTCCAGAATCAATGAATATTCAGAAGTTGAACAAATCAGACATCGAATTATATTCTGATTTACAAAGATAATTCAGGACCGATTCCAACGTTTATCTTTCCATCTTTCCAAGCGCCCCTGTACATCAACATAGTTTGGAAAGGCATAGCAATATTGCCATCTGAATCGACAGCAATTATACCTCCTCTGCCTCCAATGGGTTCTACCATTTCTAGAACGCTTTCACAAGAAGAAATTACATCCGCATTGTTTCTAAATTGCGTCGCAACTTCATGGGCAGCACAGGTTCTGATGAACGCCTCCCCTACTCCAGTACATGATACTGCAATTTTTTTCTCAGCCCAAGTTCCAGCACCAATGATAGGGGTGTCACCAATTCTTCCCGCAGGTTTACCAGTCATTCCACCCGTGCTTGTGGCCGCAGCCACGTTTCCAAATTTATCCAAAGCAACAGCACCGACAGTGCCCATTTCAACATCATGGTCTAGGGTTGCAGAATCATCTTCGTCCGTTGACCCGGGCCGTAGATTTTCATCATTCCATTTCTGCCATTGAGCCTTTCTGAGATCTGTAATCAACCAGTCTTGAGTTACACTTTCAACGCCGTTCGAGATGCCAAAATCATCAGCAGCATCAGAGTTTAACATAACAGGCCATCCCTTTTCCAAAACCGTCTTTGCAGCTCTGATGGGATGCCGAATTCTAGTGACATTTACCACAGAACCAGCACTTCCATCACTTCCTTGCATTATGCTAGCATCCATCGTAACAGAACCATCTGCCCCTAATACAGAACCAATTCCAGCATTGAATAATGGTTCATTTTCAAGCATTTCAACTGCTAATGTCACGGCTTCAGTAGCATCAATTCCGTCTTCAAGAAGACTTCCAATAGTAGAAAGAACATTCCGCATGCATGCGATTCTTTGCGGGTCTAAATCGGTAGGTCCTTTCCATGGACCATCTCCGCCAGCTCCACCATGAATGGCGAGAGCGACCATATTTCCACCTCACAGCCTGACTACAAACATAATCTGCTGCGGTTCTGCAGGTCTGTCTCCTGGTAGTTTTCTGCATTGTTCAATAGTTTTTACAACATCCATGCCATCAACAACTTCTCCAAAAATAGCGTGATTTCCATTTAGCCAAGGTGTTGCAACAGTGGTTAGGAAGAATTGTGACCCACCAGTATTTCTTCCAGCGTTTGCCATGGATAGTATTCCTGGGCGGTCGTGCTGCATTGCTAGAGCGTTTGCTTCACAAGGTATTTTCCAGCCTGGGCCCCCAGTCCCTGCCATTCTGCTCATAGGGTCTTTTGAATGAGGACATCCACCTTGAATCATAAACTGTTCAATGACTCTATGGAAATGTAATCCATTGTAAAATCCCGAGTCTACTAATTTCAGAAAATTATCTGTAGTTTCAGGGGCTTCTTCTGTGAATAATCGAATTCTAATATCTCCGGCACTAGTCTGCATCATAACTTCAGTCATGAATTACGCTGACACTCGGCCGTAGTTGAGCCTTGCGATTGAATTCTCAAGCGGTTTGTGGTGCTGCAGAATTAACTTCATCAGATACTCCAGCAGAATAACGCTTGAAATTTTCATTAAACATATCTGCTAATTTGTCAGCAGTGGCATCATAATCTTCGCCACTATCCCAGGTCTGTTTTGGAATTAATACTTCAGAAGGAACTCCTGGGCAAGAGGTTGGAATTTCAAATCCAAACCTATCATCTTTGATGTAATCGACATTGTCTAATTCTCCATCTAGAGCAGCGTTTAGCATAGCGCGAGTGTATTTGATTTTCATTCGGTTTCCAACACCATATGGCCCACCTGACCACCCTGTGTTAATCAGCCATGCAGTTGAACCATGCTCATCCATTTTCGAGGATAATAAATCTGCATATACACCTGGATGCATTGGCATGAAAGGCTCACCGAAGCATGCTGAGAAGGTTGCTTGTGGTTCCGTGACTCCAACTTCAGTGCCTGCAACTTTTGCGGTGTAGCCTGAGATGAAGTGGTAAGCAGCTTGTGATGGTGTTAGCCTACTGATAGGTGGAAGTACTCCAAAAGCATCACAGGTTAGGAATATTACATTCTGTGGATGGCCTCCTTTACTATCTTCGGTTCTGTTTTCGATAAATTCAATTGGATATGATCCTCTAGTATTCTCAGTTTTACTAGTATCAAAGAAATCTGGGACGTTATTTTGATCTACTCCAATATTTTCTAGAACTGTGCCCTTCTTTCTGGTTGTTCCAAAAATTTCAGGTTCATCTTCCTCTGAGAGATTAATCAATTTAGCATAACATCCTCCTTCAAAGTTGAATACGCCGTTTGAACCCCATCCGTGTTCATCATCACCAATTAGTGCTCTTTTTGGGTCAGCAGAAAGTGTGGTTTTACCAGTTCCTGATAGCCCAAAGAAGACTGCCGTATTGTCTCCGTTTGTATTTGCGGAGCAGTGCATAGGTAGAATTCCCTTCTTTGGCAAAATTAGATTCATAATGCTGAAAATCGACTTCTTAATCTCACCAGCATATCTTGTTCCGCCTATTATGACCTCGCCCATATCGTAGTTTACGATGACAAAGCATTGGGAATTCAGAGAACTGTCACTTGCTTCATAATGCGGTGCATGATACACAACAAATTCTGGAGTGTGACCTTCTAGTTGCTGGGAAGTAGGGCGAACAAACATATTCCTTGCAAAGGCATTGTGCCAAGCATTTTCATTGATTACTCTTATTTGCAAAGCTTCAGATTCTTCTGCGCCACAGTATAAGTCTTGGACGAAGAGGGATTCTCGGGATGAGAGGTGTTTTATGACCTCAACCTTCAATCTTTCAAATGCTTCATTGTCAATAGAGATGTTGACGTTCCCCCAGTTGATATCACCGACAGTTGAGTCCTCCTCGACTATGAATTTGTCATTTGGAGAGCGGCCGGTTCTTTCGCCGGTTTCAGTAACTAATGCGCCATCTGCTGTAAGGAATCCTTCATTTCTTTCAACCGCAAGGTCGATTAACGAAATATTGTCCAAATTCCAATAGATTGTAGCATTAGTATCAATGCCGTTGTCTGCGAGGCTTCCCGATGGGGAACCTACTGTATTCGCCATATCACACGCAGCCAAAACCACTCTTTGTCCCTTACGGTTTGAAATATACTAAAATCACCAAGAATACCATGATTTTAGGATTCTGATAGGAAGACATTGAAAGCAGATAATTTCGTGGTGACGGTATGGAGAAAGAGGCTGACGATGAACTCATCTCCAAGAAAAAATTCCAAAAGGCTTCTGGAGTTAATCTAGATAATTTCCTAATTGGCTCAATTGAAGAGGAAGTCAAGAAAGAAGAAATTGAGGAAGTACCCGAAACAGATGAGGCCATGGGAGAAATCTCTGAACTATTTACTAGAGATATTCAAACTGCTCTAAAAAAGGACGGAACAGTGGATAAAGCTCCTGAGCGCGACACCGTTACAGAATATGCAGTTGAAGGCGAAAAAAGACTACATTTCGGCCTTATGATCTCCATGATTGTAGTCTGGTCTGCAATTGGAACGGTTGTTGGTTTAACACTCAGTCCACTGCTGTCTACTATTGGACTAATTCTAATGGCAGTTTTCGGACTTTGGCTGGGAGAAATTTGGATACCAAAAGCAAGAATGAAGTTGTTAGGTGTTACTTGGGTAATTATTTCGATGAAATTACTGTATGGATTGATAATTTCGATGTATACTTGGGATTGGATTGGTCAAACCGAATTAGGTATTGGGTTATTATTGCTAGTTGCAGCAAATATAGGTGTTGCACAAAGGCACGATGATGATGCAATAGCCACCCAGGCAACCATCGTTTTACTCGTAATAGGTTCAGCAGCAGGCGAACCATATGGGCAGCAAGGGGTAGCAGTAATGATTCTCATTGGCACCCTTTTACTACACGGGCTAGCGTATTACAGAGGCTCTGGGAATCTCGCCTCTTTGGGCATTGCAGTATCCTATCTTTGGATAGGAGTTCACGCAATAAGTGATGATTGGGAAGTTTTCTCGATTAAACTGAAATCGCTCGATGATGACCTATTACTGTTTATTTTGATGTTTGCAGTTACCAGCATCAACTCGATTACAGCAACTCGTTTTGCCAAGGAGGAAAACTGGTTTTCATCAGCATTCAAGTCAATGGGCTTGGGCAAGCCAGGATTGTGGTCAGTTTCGGTCGGATTGGGAATGATTGGTGCTATGTTGGCTATTGCGGCACATCGCCTAGAAACTGGTTACGCATTAGCCCAACTAATATTATTGATTTCAGCATTTGCTCCTTCATATCTAGTGGTTAGAGGCGTTGAGTGGAATAAATTAATTCCGTTTGTATTGTGGCCAGCACCAATTTTACTTTGTATTCTAATATTGATGGTTAGGGGCATTATTGACATTCCAATTTTGGATGCATATTCGATCTACGCTGTAATTAGCGCATTGATTACAATGGCTTTAATTTTGAATTACCAGCAATCAGTGTCTGACCACGTTTTATGGGTTGGCTCCATTGTAGTAGTTATTTTACTCACTCTTCTAGTCGATGCTCAAAGCATAGAGGGCGGAAGAAATTTGTTAATTTTACAATCTGTAGTCTGGGTAGGCTTAGGATGGCTCTCTCTACAGAGAGAGTCACCTTCCTTGGCCGGAACTGCAATAATTGCCCCATGGATTTGGATCTTATTCTTGGCTGGGAATTTGGAAAGTAAGATAATTTCTAATGATTTAATTCCAATTAGCATCAATGAATATGATTTATCGGGATATATGCTAATGTTGGTTCTGGTTCAAATTCCTATTAACCTCCGTCTAGGTGAGAGTGCGATAAATTTGGCTGGAAGATTCACTGGAGCATCAGAATTGTCTGCAAGATTACGCGATAGCGGCTACCTCAAATTATGGAATCTTGGGTTTGCAATCAGTTTACTAACCATTGTGCTGGTAACCAGTCCTGATATTTTGCCTGCAATAGGCCTCGTATTGGTAATGGGAACATTGGCTATATCCCATTCAATTATCATATATTTTGAGAAACATCAAGGAACTCCCAGAATTCTCTTGATAACTTGGGGAATCGCTGCACTAATTATGCAATGGAGATATGGTTATACTTCTATTTGGATAAGTATTCTAACTATTTGTTCAGTACTAATTATGGTTCCTGCAGAGAAAAACTACCGAGAATTCTTACAAGGAGATGCAATATCTGATGATAAGATTCTTCCAGATTATTTGATTACTACGACACTTGGATTTATCTCGGCGATGCTATTGATATTCGCACTTGACCAAACAATTACCAATCCACTCACTGAGAGTACGTGGCTCCCTGAAGGAAGAGAAAATCTTAGAATATCTGGCGCAGTTGCCTTCATAGCAGTCTGCGCATTATATCTTCCTAGAGCCTCAAAGTTAGAAAAATTATTACCATCTGCAATAATGTCCCTATCCGTAATCATAATTCTAGCTATTACTTCGAATGCGTATGGAGATGATATACTAACAATAGTTACTGGAGTTTTCTTTGTCTTGTGCGGTGCATGGTTAGCAGCCCAAGGCGAAATTCGCTCAAGGATGAAAGAGGTCTCAAAGAGAGATGAAAGAATAGAACGTTACGAAGAAGAGATACAAGAAATCACAGAAAAAGTGGAAGAGTCGGATACAAATATTCGAATGATTAATCCAGAATTAATTCAATTGGCTGAAAAACAGAAGATTCGCTCACGAAGAAGGTCTGCAAGCGGCGAATACGATTTGATAGTTGGCGATATTCAACATAAGCCAACAATCGTTGTCTCCTTTATTTGTGTAACAATGTTATTTGGCATATACATTGCTTGGGTATCAGCCACATCCCTTGCTACAATAGCAGTTTCATCGTTCATAGCGATTTTATTCATCGGAATCGCTAGATGGAGAGCTCAGCAAGTAAATCTCAACCTTCCAGACATTATGGGAATTGAATCCCCTGTTGCAATCTCAATGATTGGTCTCACACTCATTCAAATTGCAGGACGCCTAGGCGATAAAAGGGTCTCATTAGATTACCAATGGGAAATTCTAATTTTATTAGGCGCTCTAATAGTTCTGGGAATAATTTCTCTTGTTGGAAGAAAAGATCTCGGACTAAGAATACCTTCAGTACTCGAAGGAATTGTATTATTGCTTATCTCATCACGAGTTCTTACATCATTGATGGGCATCGATGAAATCCAACCCTCTCCGTTTGAATTTTCAACATCATCTTGGACTATTCCTGTTTGGTCAGTTGAACTGTTTTTGCTGAGCGCAGTTATTCTTTTCGAGTGGGTTGAATCCGAGAGAATTAAACGCGATTTAGGAGACCATAGAGGCGCAGGCGGAAGATTTGCTTGGTCGGCAATGATAGTGGTGGTTTCATTCGGTTTAGCGGGAATTCTCGCTTGTCTCCTAACAATCAAGAATTCGATTAGGTGGAAACAACCTGCGATTTTGGTTGGTATTGCAATGTTCATGCCGTTTAGCTGGAATGCTTTAGGCGACTGGGTAAATCTGATAGAAGACACTACCTCATTGTTTATGATCGCATTAGGAATAATTTCAATTCTTATTTCAGTTTATGTCATTATTTCAAAACAACAAGTATGGCTTGCAGCATTATTGTGCAGTGCCCATATTCTAATTCCTAGTGGTTCATTTGGATATTACGAACAAACTTCTGTGCTTTTGATGGCCATGGTTACCCTACTATCCACGTCTTCTTGGCTGATTGGAATCATTACATTGCGTAGAAGTTGGCGAATTATAGGGGCAATTGATCTCATTCTGGCCTGGATAATAGCAGGCTTCTTATTGCTTGGAGGCGCCTCACAATCTACAATATTGATAATGCTGATAGTTACAGCGATTTTACTTGGATTAGTTACTTGGCTAGGGCAAGAATATGAAGATGAAATTGCAAATACATAACACTTAGTTGCTTTTTTGAGTTTGAACTTATGGGAGTCCCTACAGGAAATCTAGCGCCTTCTGCTTAAGAAGTATTCAAGACCTATTCTAATTTGGGAACATCATGGGCTTCTGGCAGAATCGTTGGCAGTCACAACAAATTGGATGGCATCGAGCAGAGTACAACGATTTGATGGTCAAACACTGGCCCTCCCTCAATGTTCCAGATGGAGGTGAAGTATTAGTTCCCCTGTGTGGTAAATCTCTTGACATGCTTTGGTTGGCAGAACAAGGTTATTCTGTCGTGGGACTTGATATGGTTGAGCAAGCAGTTCAAACATTTTTTGAGGAAAACGAATTAGAAATCGTAAGCACCAAATCCGGCAAACACGTCCAACATTCGAGCCCTCCATTTACAATATTACAAGGTGATTTTTTCCAGTTAAAAGAAGGGACAGTAAATGCGGATGCTTGGTATGATCGGGCAGCAATGATTGCAATACCCTTAGCCTCAAGGAAAGCGTATGTAGATCAAATTCGTAAACAAACCAAACCCAACGCAGTTGGATTATTGATTACCTTTGCATATCCGCAAAAAGAAATGGAGGGGCCACCATTCGCATTACATGATGAACATGTTTTCGAGTTATTTTCAAATGGATTTGAAGTTGAATGTTTGGAGAATATTGAACTGGGAGACGAAAAAGAAAGAGGTCTGACCAGCGTAACATCATCAGTTTTTAGAATCAAAAGGCTAGCATGATTTAGAAAATATATTATCAGCGATTCGATTCCGTATTATCAAGTGGTAAACCATGGTTAATGTTGGGCAGACATTTTTTCTAGCTTTGATTTTGATAACAATGCCTCTAGCAGGTTGTATAAACAACGATTCTAGCGTTGATAAACCAGAAAAAGCAGAGACATTGGTTGAAGTCCAAAATCCTTGTGCAGAACCCACTCAAGCAAATACACAGTCTTTGACAGCGGTCTTTGTTGATGGCGAAAAGAGGATGTTTAGATTATCCATTCCAAGCTCAGATGCTGGTGTAAGACTGCCGATAGTTATCGCATTCCATGGCGGCGGTGGCGCGGATGAGGATTTCCCGCAACAGAGTCAGTTTGATCAACTAGGTGAACAAGAGAAATTCATCATGGTTTATGCAATAGCAGAAGAAGATAGGACTGCTGCTGAAGGCGAATGGTACCTTAATACGGCAGCAACATCTAGAGACGATAACGATTTTTCAGAGACAATAGTTGATGAGTTGTCTAAGGCATATTGCATAGATGAAGATAGGCTGTATGCCATTGGATATTCTTTAGGTTCAATGTATACATACGAAATAGCATGTCAATTGAATCACAGATTCGCTGCAGTAACATCCTTCGCTGGAACAATGCCGGTTGATCCTAAATCATGTAATTTGTCTGGAAGCGTAGCGGTATTGCATATCCATGGTAAACTGGATTACATCGTTGATTACGATGAAGACTGGGATTGGAAAGAAGGAGAAATGGAAGGGGTCGGAACAATGAGTAACATACCTGGAATGATTGATTTCTGGGCTGATTTATCAAATTGTGAAACTGAAGATACACACGCTCATTTATTTGACGGAGATGAAGCAGAGCATGTAATTCACAGCGATTGTGACGGTGATGTTAGAATCGAACACTACGGTATGGAAGCCCAGGAACACACATGGCCCAATGAAGTAGACGGGACAGCAACTTACAGGTTAATGTGGAACTACCTCAGCGAATTCACAAATTGAATTCTCTAACATCAAAGACCGTTCTATCAATAAACCACAATGTGCCACGAGCATACATGGAAACTCGAGTCTTGTCTCAAGAAGATGTTGAATCTATTTGGACAATCAACGAACAAGGCCTACCTGGAACAGGACAGGTTTCCAAGCAAGAAATTTCCACCTTGTTAGAAATATCGACACTATCACTTGGTGAATTTAGAGATGAGGAATTGATTGGATTTGTGATATGCCTGTCTCCAGGGACTGATTATGGCAGTCCAAACTATGCTTGGTTCAATGAAAAATTAGAATCATTCATTTACGTTGATAGAATTGCAGTATCACAAAACCACAGAGGAGAAGGCGTAGGCTCGCGATTATACCATCGTGTGATTTCGTACTCAAATGAAAATAAAATACCAATCGCTGCGGAAGTAAATTTAGAACCACCTAACCCTGGTTCTATGAGGTTTCATCGCCGATTTGATTTCAAGGAAGTCGGGGTTTTAAGACATAGAGACAAATCAGTAACTATGCTTTTGCGAAATAACTCACACTAAGGAAATTTTGTGCCTAGATTCTGCTTTAGGAATGATAATTAACTAATTTACAATATTCAAAATATGAATCTGGAAGAGGCTGCTAATCTCGGAGAATTACTGGGTGGATTAGCAATACTGGTTACGCTAATTTTTGGTATAAGGCAAATTGTCGAACTGAATAAAGGAAAAGAAAGAGAAGCATCGAGAGAAATGGCAAATCTGTTATCTTCACCTCTTTATCAGTCAGGATTGTCAATTTTAGTAAATAGATTGTATGATGATTTCACACTTGAAGATTTAGATAAATTAGACAGAAAGGAAAAGGATGCTCTAAATTTCTTGGCAATAAATACCAACTCGATTGGACTGATGACGTTTGAAAGGCAATTATCTTTCAAATCTGTTACTAGATTCATGCAAACAGTGAATATTATGATTGGAACAAGGTTTAGAAGACTTGTTGAGGTTCTCCAAACAAATGCTAAAAATCAAGGCGTGACGACAGATAGCGCAGGTTTAGATTGGGTTATTTGGCTATTCGATAAAATGGATGAACAGCCACCAATCGAAGGGCCTGCTTATGTCCTCTATCGAGATTGGAAGCCTTAACCCAAATCAATAATTGCCATCATCTTGCTACATCCAATCATTTTCATATCGTATCGCCGCGAATATGTGTAATTTCTACTATTGGAGTATTTGGGTAAAGTACATCACCACACGAGCAAAATATGAGGTCGAAGAAAACTGGAAAGTAAGCTAAAGTCACAATTCCGCCTGAAATCAAAACACCGTATGAAAACTCTGGTCTTTTTGAAACAAAACCGAGGACTGCTACAAGAATTGTAGAAATTGGCCAAATGTATAGGGTGAATGAAAAAAGGTCGGTAGTAGTTCGATCTGCTTCCCAATAATAGGCTACTTTGGAAGGGGCCGGGGTGTCTACAAGACTCGCAATTCGAATTTTATCGCCGTTAACCTGCAGATAGGTGTCATATCTGTGGTCTCCTTCGGTCTTATTCCAAATTGAACCGCTATTATCAGCAACAGAATCATGTAGATAGCGTGTGTCTTCTGAGAATTTATTCTCTTCACCAAAGATTCCGAAATAAACAGTCACTCTCCAATAATTATTGGAGGGGTAATCATTCTGAAATTCGGATGGCATCTGGAATTCGTGTACAACATAAGTGTCTCCATTTATGTTAATTGATTCTAATTTTTGCGACTCGTCTGATTCGTGAGTAGTCAATAATTCCGAAATAAATACAAGAAGGAAACTCAAAAGTAAAACAAAGATTGGAAATCCAATAAGACCAGCTGCAAACTTCTTTTTTTGTGGGAGAGTTTTTTCCATACACCAAGTATAGAATCGACTAATCTTTCCTTTCCTCTTAATGTATTCTGGAGGTTTCTGTTTAAGAGGCGCATCTCTTGAACTTTCAATGTAAACTGGTTGAGGCTGACTACCGTTCTTTTTGGCGTCAGCATCTTTCATGAATATATCTAAGATTAATTTTAGATATAATTGTTGAGATTTAAGATTCTATTTGCCGACGAGTTCGTTTCTAAGTAAAACTTCTAACTCTTCAACTACTTGTAGCGGTAATTCGTTATCCATACTAGGGGCTAATCTTAGTGAAATATTTGTTTTAGGTTGTGTTCCAGAATTTCTTATTCCAATTGATATTTCTGAACTTTCTAAAAGCATCAAATTTTGTTCTCCAAAAATATTCTTCCTTGTTAATCCATTTATTGATTCAGCCACTAAATTTTCAATTTTATCGGATAATTCATTTTTGCCATCCCACAATTTTCGATTAGTATCCTTGATTGAAATTCTTCTTTTGAAACCTCTTTTGAACATCATAGGCTTATCCCGAACTGCTGCTGCCGATAATACTGCGATGAGGCTTGCAGAACCATCTCCGACCAAGCATTTTCCATCCTTTGGATGAGGTGCTGATAGCACGATATGCCCCGAATCTTCGACTCCAATAACTTCGCAAACAGAATTTCTTAGGGCGTTAGATAACCATCTATCTCCTACAGCAGTTTGACTAAATTGTACATCCGCATTAAGCCTAGACAGCGAGGAACTTAGAGCAAGGTCGGATTCAATACTTGCAGCCAAATGCCATTTGCCAGTTGCAGCACGCAGAATATAATCTGCCATTTCGTCCCCATCTACAACTCTAAATCCATCCGCAGTAGCCTGAATTAGTAAGCATCTGTCCCCATCGCCATCTAACGCAGCAGCAACGAAGTTTCCTTCTGGCGACTTAGGCAATGATTTGATCAAAACGTGTTCACTTTCTTTTGCTTCCTCAAAAGTCCAAGAATCCGTTGGAGATAACTCACCAGCGCCACAGTTATCGTTTAGTGCTACGGC
>Ga0163109_10002106_pt1 | contig 15639 bp, 24 predicted proteins | sample CRUFie1St13metaG_FD_108704 | JGI IMG/M metagenome (GOLD analysis project Ga0163109, IMG submission 108704) | Marine microbial communities from the Costa Rica Dome - CRUD Field 142mm St13 metaG | ecosystem: Environmental > Aquatic > Marine > Oceanic > Photic zone | place: Costa Rica: the Eastern... | reverse complement strand
TTTACCAAGGTCACGTATCTCCCAATCCAGGATATATTCTTCAAACATTTCGTTCTTACTTTCAATTAATTTAGTAAGAGTTGGAATGCCACCATTAGCAATCTTATTGATTTGCTTAGATGTTAAATCAGTAACAAAATAAGTGTTACCACCCTTGAACTTCCAATGTGCTTCGTCAACACCATGTCTATACCCCTCATCATGAGCCGCATAGTTCTCTCTATGTTGTGTTTGGATTACTAATGTTTGCATATTTACTCCTACCTAAATATTTAATATACATATAGTATAGCAAATTTCTGTGGTCTGTCAACAGGTTTTTCACATATTTTTTGTTTTTTTGCAACAAATGATAAATACTTTTGTAACAAAACTGTAACAATTCTGTTACATATTATTTACAGTTCACTCAGTGATAAAGTAAATTAACAGAACTACAGTTGTTACCACATTACAGGAGAATGAAATGGCGAAATCCATAGGAATAGTAGCCAGTGCAACTCATCGTTTCGCATTGGCCACTTATAAAAAATTAGATAAACTTATTAAAGCATCGCGATTTGATAAAATCGCAAATGAGTTTTTATCCTAACGAGGTAGGACTTTAAAGTCACTAAAAAATTGCTGTACGCATACTGCTTGCCAGTGTGCGTCAGCCTGAGCATCATGTAAATCTTCCTGTATTGCTTTTCTAGGATCTACAGGCATCATTTTAAATAATGTTCTACAATCGCTTACTTGCCAGTAAAACCAATTCATATGATGACCAAAGTCTCTGAAAAAATCTTCTAGTATAACCATATCGAACTGAGGGCCTTGACACCAAATTGTTTCACAACCTGTAAGCCAAGCATTAAGTTCTTGCATAAAAGGTTCTACAGGAATTCTATCTTCGTCACTAAAAGCTCTATCCTGTATTTCCTGATCTTGTTTTGCCCACCATTGTAATGTAGACTCATCAACAAATCTGCCTTTGTCTGTTTGTGCATCTACATCTAATTTCCAATGTTTGCCATCATGAGGGTCATTGGTTGTAAAAGGATCAAACTTAACAGCACCCACACTCAATATAACACTATTAGGCATAGTGCCTAATGTTTCTATATCAATCATGGCATGAGTACTCATTGTGCTATTTTTTCCTCGTATGTGCCGTCAGTTTTTACTACGGTATATTTTGTACCAAGTTTTTTACCGTCTTTGTTAATAGTTTCCCAACCATTTCGCTCGTAACCAATATCACTTTTAGTGTATCTCATTGTGAGATGTTCTAAATTAAATGCCTTACGACCTAACCATTGAATGAAACTCCAAACATTATAGTCACCGCCACCTTGAACTTCTAATAATTCATCTTCAACCAAAATATTAAAGTCTGACATAGTGTTGGTAGGTTTGAATTTCTTTTCCCAACTGTAAGTTGTTCTCATAGGTCTCATCTCCATTCCTGTTGATTTAAGACCTTCTATTATTTGCTCCTGATTTAATCCAGGTACCTTTAACTGCTTATGAAACTTCACTGAGTACCTCCTCTGCTTTTACGTTAGCAATTATTTCTGCTGTAACGTCTTTGTAACCAAAACTGTCAACAATATTGTATGTGTCTTTGTCAACATCATAAACAATATCACCTACTGAAAGAGAATGCATGTCACGATACTCATGTGTTTGACCATCTCTTTCAAAAGTTTTCATTTTGTAACCACTTACATGATTATCAAAAACAACGTCCTCACCTGTGTCTTCGTCGAAGTAATAACCATTAAGTGTTTTAAATACTTCTTCTAGGTTATCTAAAACAAAAGGCTCATCTCCTGAAACAAGACCGCCTTGTTTTGCAACATTACAAACATTAGTGTAATGCTCAAACATATCTCCAGTAAAGTATTCAGCACCTCTCATTACTGCCATATGTGCCTTATACTGTGGATATTTTTCTTCTCCGCCTAAATGACCTCTGTCATTAGAATTGACATAGTTAGTAACTTCTTTGTCTAACTTGATTTGAAAAACTTTATACATAAAAACTCCTACCTTTTTACAATTTATGTATATATTATAGCAAAAAACCGCTCAGTGTCAAGCGGTTTTTCGTAATTTTTATATAGTTAAGTTGCTGATTTATAAAGAAAGTTTGTGATCGTCTGAGAATTCAGGCTCTTCTTCTCCATTAATAGGCGATAATTGACCAGCACCTTTAACACCTTCTGCCCAAACCATTTTTTCAAATGGATTTTGTGTTCCTGCTACAACATTATTCCACCATGTAAGATCACCCTGTCCTGTTTTTTCTAGGAACCATGCAATTTTGTGAGCTGTTGACACTCTGGCTTGTTGCATATCTGCATGTCCAAAATCTTTAGGATCATTAGGATTACCTTCCATATACTTTCTGTTTTGGAATGTTTCGTCGTTATTATTTCCTGTAATATCTGCTCTGTCGTGAATAAACTCAAAGTCTACTCTTTCAAATATATCTAACATATATGCAATATGACTTAGCCAAGCATCGTTTTGTGCATTTTGACTTAAATGTCCCATTAATATAAACCAATCTTTTGGTACTATAGGAAGTATTGCATAAGGATGACCTTCATGATTATCTTTAGGGCCTAATAGTTTAAATTGACCATCATACTCTTTAATAACATCGTCCCATCCTTCTGTCACCATTACACAATCATCGTTCCAGAAAAACAACCATTCTCCTGTGGCCGCTCCTGCTAATGTATTAACGTAAACATGCAAATTTTCGTAACCTAATGGTTTAAAAATACTTGCTCTGGCCTCTACTTTATGCTCATCAAATAAAGGCTTTAAGTCGTTTCTTATATATTCTATTACTTGCTGATCATCTTCATCAACACCAAATAGTATTTCTATATCATTTGGATTAGATGCCTTTTCTATTAATGTTGTAATACTATGTTTAAGTACTTCTTGTCTACCTCTTGTGGGTAGTAAAACTGATATGTGTGCTTTATTTGGACTGTTTTCCACCTGCTACCTCCTGCTCTCTATGATACTTATTTTCTCCAGTAAATAGTTTTCTAATGTTACCTCTGAATGTATAATGTCCAACATGATTAAGAGCTGTACGTGGATCTAAGTAAACAGTACCTCCCATATTTTGCCATGTTCTGCAAAACATATAGTCCTCTGACAAATAACGTCTGCTTTCTGGATCTATCATTGTGTCAAATAATGCATACATAAAAGGTTCAAATTTATTATCTACATTTATGTCATTCACATATTTGTACTCTGGGTGTTTATCAAACATTTGCTGAATGACTTCCTTTTTAATACACATAAAGCCAGTACCAGCATCTTTAAGTTTGACTAAATTATCTTCTATCTGTACTTGTGGTGTATTATTACCATCTTTATCTTTAAGGAATTCAAAATTTACTACATAATTAGAACTGTGACCTTCAATAGTTTGTGCTGTTTCATTTTCGTCTGATCTGGCGGCTCCAATAATGCTGTCCCAATTAATTGCCTTTTTAGGATAAGCACCTACAACAATTGGTTTGTCATATGCTACCATTCTCAAAATATCTTCTGGATTAAATTCTATATCTGCGTCAATAAAGAATAGGTTAGTAGCATCAGTATTTTCCATAAAGAAACTTACTAATGTATTTCTGCCTCTTGTAACTAAACTTTCATTGGCTAATGTGCTGATTGTATATTTAATATTATATTTGTTACATAAAATAGCAAACCTCATCATACTTCTAAAGTATGGCTCACCAATCTGTCCACCATAACAAGGTGTTGCAATAAAAATATGTTTTTGTCTTAACAAGCCTAATGGTATTTCAATTTTACTGTCTAGTAATTTGAACATAACATCATCTTCTTGGTTCACATTTTGTGATACAGGTTTAGATGTAGGTACTAACTTTTTAGGTTGCTTTTTAGTTTGTTTTTTCTTTGGCATTTAATGTTCCTTAGTTTACATTATTTACATTTTAAATATTTTATATTTTTTAAAACTGGCGGAGAGTGAGGGATTCGAACCCTCGAACCAGTTACCCAGTTACCTCCTTAGCAGGGAGGCGCTTTCGACCACTCAGCCAACTCTCCGAAATGGTGGAGCCACGGGGGATCGAACCCCGGACCTCCTGGTTGCAAACCAGGCGCTCTCCCGGCTGAGCTATGGCCCCACTGGAGCCACCTGTCAGATTCGAACTGACGACCTGATGATTACAAATCAACTGCTCTGGCCAACTGAGCTAAGGTGGCTTTTTAAAAGTATTATTTACAGGAAATAAATGTGTAAGGGGATATTATTTGGAATCAGAAAAAGGTCTTTTAGAAACAAACTCGTTGAGTCTTTCTGCTTCTTTTAGAACGTCTTCTGTAGTGGGCATGTCTTCAGGATTTTTTGCCCTTGCTTGTAGAATTTCTCTAGCCTCTCTAACTAGGTCCAGTCTTATTTCATATGGTGTTTTATTTGTCATTTACTCTCTACCATTGGTTTAGTTACCGATATTTATCATAGTGTTGGCAACTAATTAACACTATGTATTGCTATTTTTTCTTTTTTAGTTTTGCTACTTCTTTTTCTAAATCTACAATACGTTGTCCAAGTAATGGATACTGTGCTAACCATTTCTGTTCGCGAGTTGCAATTTCCAAATCATATCGCTTTGCTACCCACTCCATAGCATTGTCCATTTTTACTTGGAACCAAACACCCATCTTAGTGTTTTTAAACCATTGATAAAAACTACTACCAATTATACTTGATAGTATTGCCTTTAGTGATAAAATTATTAACCAATTCATATTATATCCTATTTTGGTAATTGTTCGCCTTTGTCATCCATGTTTGCTATGTATTCATGATATGAACCCATGTTATGATCTAATATGCTATCAAAAAACTTTCCTTGTTTCCATGCGGCAAATAATCCTCTCCATTTGTCTTTGGTTCTTTGCCATGGATTAGCAATTCTGATATTACCATAACTGTTAATATATCTTAATACTCCGCCATGTCTAAAGAATAACCATGAAGGCGGAACACTTGTAACTATATCATTATTATTTCTGTATCTGTAGTAAGGGAAGTCTATTACTTTCAAAAACTCTGCGTTTCCTACTCGTGGTTGACCAAAAGTGTGGCAACCGCCACTTGGTTTAAGTTCTACAGCAACTAGTAAAGCCATTGCTCCACCTAAACTATGTCCACATACCCAAACATTTTTTACACCTTTTTTGTCGTGTTTTGATAATGCTTCTTTTATACCTGGAATAACCTTTTTATATTCTGCGTAAAAACCCCTATGTACTTTACCTCCTAAATGATGATCTACAGGCCATGTTTTAAGGTCAGCCATTACATCATTTAATTCTGTAGGCTCTGTACCTCTACAAGCAATAAGTACATCTTTACTGTCGCTCATTACATAGGCTTGGGCACCGTCAACATCTATAAAAGTTGGTGGAAGTGGTTTGTTTAAAAACTTTTTAAGAGGATCAAGACTTTTGATTCCTGGTCTTTTCTTCAATAATTCTTTTGGCTCACAATAACATTGGTGAGCAAACATACTGAGCAATAACCCTCGCTCACGATAATTCATATCTTTAACAGACATTTTGTTACTCCTTTAATATTAGTTACTTTAATATTATAGTAGTATTTATCTGTTTAAAAAGAATATCTTATAGTGAGACCTAGTTTTTCTTTGCAATACATTCTGCTGGTTGAATGTATCTTTTTAGAATCAAATTGTATTCCATTGCCAGGTTTAAATTCATATGGCGTACCTGACAATCCGAACCAATAATTTTTTGGAAAATGATTTAAATAATGATATAAGTTTTCTGAAATGTCTTCTTCTAGTAACCCATGTATGTCGTTTCCAAAGTCATATGGCCTACATTTGGCACTTTTATTGACCTCAAATTTTATGTCTTTGTTGAAGGTCCATGTCCTGCCATTGTCATTATAATATTGATCAAAGATTACAAGATATGGATTAGGTCCGTCATATACTTTTAAAGGAATAACTAAATTTTCTTTTTCTTTAGAATGAAAATCTGTATGAGGATAGTATGGTGTTTTGTGCTTATAATAATGGCATACAGAAATTCTATCTATATCTATATCTTCTGAATCAGATAATATTTCCATAGTAGATGCTAAATTTGTACCACCAGTTAATTTTTTCATTGCATCTGTAAGATACGATTCACTGCTGTTATAAATTTTTATTAGTTCGTCTATCTGGTCTGTAGTTAATATATTTTCAATATATTTGTCTTCTACAATAGTCATACTAAATAATTTTCTCTGCTTTTTTCTGCTGTGTATTGTTTTCCAGTCTTCCTGCCATAATAGGCATCTTTGCTTATGCCTTTTGTTCCGCCTTCGCTATTAATTACGAAAAACATCATTTGAAATATAGCAATTAATCCAGGTATAACTATTGCTAATAATATTACTCCATCAATCATCTTCATTACTCTTATATTTTTCCTTTCTAGGAATTATTTTTGTTCTATCTTTCTGAACCTTATGCCCGTAAGGAGTGTCATGAGTGAACAACTCACGATGGCTCCTAGTTAAAGGCTTTTTTATTTTCTTTTTCATTAGTCTATTTGTACTACTTTAATAGCATCTTCTATGCTATATGGCGATTCATGTGCCATAGGTTCTTTTTGTTCAGTTATATTTTTGTCTCTATATAACTCTGCACCTTTTTCATTTATTTCTATAAAAGGTATTTGCTCTGATGGTAGTTCGTCATCTGCCCATATAGCCTCTGTAGGACATTCTGGTTCACATAAAGCACAGTCTATACACTCATCTGGATCTATGTAAAGCATATCAGGCCCTTCATAAAAGCAGTCAACTGGACAAACTTTTACACATGCTGTATCTTTACAGCCTACACAAGGACTTCCTACTACAAATGCCATAACACTATTTATTATACATATAATTATTTACATGTCAAACTAGAACAGATGCTAACATTAACAATAAACTAACTGTACCTAAAAATATTGATGCTACTAAAAATGCAAATAGAAGAATTCGCAAGGGTGTGATTTTAAACTGGCCGCCATTTTTACCTACGCCAATGACGGCCTTGATTGCTTCTCTGATCAAAATACTAATGAGTTAATATACATAACAAGACCCATCATGCCTACAGCCATTAACTGTATAATAGTGGGTATAACAACAAACATAACTAATGGGTCAAAATCCATTTTGTTCCAATAATCAGTTTTTCTCCAGGCTTCAAATTCTTCCGGTGTTGCGTCACGTACTTCGTATCTCATATCTATCTCGTTGGATGCCATGGTTGAATCCAGTATTTAAAAAATATTTCTAAAACTTTCTTCATAATAATTCTATTAATGTTGCTAAAAATAATACTGCAGGAACTTCCCAAGGTATTATTACAAATCCTAATAATATTAGTCTCTTGGACATCTGTGTCTAATCATGTATTCTGATGCTTTCCTAAGTTCTCCTTTAGAAAGTTTGCCATCGTCATTTTTGTCAGCCGCGTTAAACAAACCCATTTTAACAGTACAGCCTTTTGACTTTAGTTCACTTACTACTACAAAACCATCTTGGTTGGCATCAAATTTTCTCATTCTCCAGTCATCTGCAAAAGCATCACTGGCAAACAATCCTAATAAAGCGATTGGTAAAATCTTTTTCATTTCATTCTCCTTAATGAAAAGTTAGTTGCTAGGAAATCCTGCTTGTACAAATTCACCAATTGTTTTTATGTCTTGCTCTGATAACATTGCCGCCTGTCCCCACATTAAGGCACTTTGGGCACCAATCTGTCCATTGTTTTTGTAAATGGTTAGTTTGTTTATAATATCGCCTGAGCTTTGACCTGCTAACATTGGGCCTACTCCGCCACCGCCATTCGCTCCATGACATGCGGCACAGCCTGCCCATAAACTTCTTATACTGCTAAATGGGTCGCCTTCTGCTAATGCTCTTTTGCGTTGCTCTATTTCTGCTGGTGTACCAAACTGTTCAACATACGCAACATAGCATTCACCTGTACAAGATGATACACTAGTTCCGCCTGTATATTCTAAATCTGGATAAATTTTAAATCCAAAAAATATTGCAATAGCAAAAACACCTAATAATGTCATACCTAATTCTTTCATGGTGTAACTCCAAATAATGAAAAAATAAAGATACTAACAAGAGCGCCTAACTCAGCATGTTCCCTTACATCTTGAAATGTTGTTTTTTTAACTTGATTTTTTATGTACTCTGTCATTTTTTCTCTAGTGTTTTCCCACACTAAAAACAACAAAGATTTAATGTAGTGATGGCTACAATCTTAGGTTATAATGTAGGAGGTTGATATAAGTATCAATTATAATACTTTATAGTTTGTATTTATTAAACAATATTCAAAAGTAGTAGAAAATAGGTTGTTTTTGGGCGATTTAAAGATGAGCTTTATAATCAAATAAAAATGATAGTTCTTCCTGCTGACCTAAAAGCCTAAATTTTTCTATGAGATTATCAAAATCTGCTTTGGAAGATTTTAATCTAGCATTAATTTTTATCTGTTCTTTCTGTAAAAGTGGTTTTCTATATCTATCATTAAATTCATTATAGTTTCCAGATATGACTGCAAGATAATTTTGTAAGTTTTCAAAACCATTTGCCTGGCCAAATCTAAATGATAATTTATTTTCTTTTAAGATAGCATTGTAATATAATTCTTTGTATCTATAATTTTGTACTATGGGACTTGCAGGAGGTAAAATTTTGTTGTTTTTTATAATTTGTTCATTTAGTACCATTGCCAGATAATAAATCTCATCACTGCCATATAGGATATTTTTTACAATACTTTTACTATTTTTTTCAGCAACTAAGTTATAAGGTAAATGAAACTTTAGGAAAAAATTTCCATCCATTACTTTATCTTTTAAATCACGAAAACCATAAATTAAACTTTGAAGTTCTAAATCTTTTGTATGAATGTTGTATAAAGGGTAAGGCATATCACCACCACAAATTATATTCTTTTCTTTAGTTTTTTCTAAAAAATAACAATGTAATCCTATTTGTGGGCTATAGCAAAAATAATTTCTACATACTGAAGCAAATACTCCACTATCAAAAAAATCTATTCCATCTATATCTGTAATTTTTAGATTAAAATTATGCTTTTTACAAAAGTTTTCTGATGCTAAAATATCATTTGAATTTATTACTTCGTCTTTCCATTTTAATCTGTAAGTAATTACATCAAATTCTACACCTGCTTCTTTTAACATTAAGCAGACAAATTGACTATCGTAGCCTCCACTTAATGCTACACTAAATCCACTGTATTTTTGTAAAGAATTGACCAATTTTTCATGTAAAGTTAAATCATCTTTAGGTGGTTTAAAAGATAAGACATACATCAAACTGTCAGAATCAAATTTTAATGCTGTGTTTTTTGTATTCATTATCATTATATGTTATTTATTCTTTAAAATATGATAAATACTTATTATAAAATTACTTGAAATTTTCAATTACTGGAGTCAAAATGGCAAATTACATAGTAGAAATGGATGGAGGCGTTCATGCAGATGCTAGTGCGGCACAAACGGCAATTACATCAGCAGGTGCTTCGATCACAACAACTTTTAGCCTTAGCCTAACATACTTAATTAGTGCTACGGCAGAGCAATTAGCCGCGATAAGTGGCGTAAAATATTCAGAAGATGCAGACGCAGATTCAGGATTAGGACTACAAAATTTTAGTACACATCATTTTAGATATTTAGATAACAGATACTACAATACAGCAAATATTGATGGTAATGTTACAGAATCATATTCATTCTCATCTTGGGAACCCAAATTCTCAGGAAATGGTAAAACAGTTTATCTAGTTGACTCTGGTATAAATGCTGGCCATGTTGAGTTTGCTAATGCTACTATAAACAATTTACATAGTGCATACGGTTCTACTTATACAGATTCCACAGGGCATGGTACTTCAATGGCAGGATTAATTGCTGGTGAAAATATTGGCCTAGCAAGAGACTGTACAATTAAAAATGTAAAATTATTTGATCAGGCTTCAGGTAATATTTCAGTAGGTAATGTTATAAATGCTCTAGATGCCGTATTATCAGATCACAATGGAAGTAATGTAGCAGACGTTAAAGTAATGTGTGCGCCATGGACAACTGCACAAAACAATCTTATTGACTCCAAGATTGGTGAACTTAATTCAGCAAATATTGTAGTAGTTGCGGCCGCTGGTAATAGTAACGATGATGTTGCTAATTACTCACCAGCAGGTGTGGCTGATATTATTACAGTTGGTGCTCATGATAACGAATTTAAAATATCAAACTTTACAAATACTGCATGGGACGGAGGCAGTGATACTACATCTTTCCCTAATTATGGTGCCGCAGTTGATATATTTACAATAGGAGAAAATGTTACAACTTGTAGTCATTTATCCTCAGTAATTTATGGTAGAGCAACCGGAACAAGCATGTCAACAGCCTTAGTTGCTGGTGGTGTTGCACAATATATTGAAAAACACCCTGGTAAGAGTTCAAATGAAATTAAGGAAACATTAATTTCAGAAGGTAGTACAAGAGGTAAATTGCGTTTAACTTTAGGTACTGGTACAACGGGTGCAAACTTAGATTTAATGAACGAATCAGTACTGCAATTAGACGCAGGTGGTTCAGATGAAACTATAAATTTCTCAAACACATTCCCTTCAGGAAGAATTTTAAATATGCAATCTGGTACAACTGCTAATGTAAATTTAGACATAAACAGTACATTAAGTAATATACATATTTTACCATTTAGTCCTTTAGCACCATGGATGAGCTTTGATGCTAACACAGGAATAATTACAGCAGATACATCAAGTTTAGATGCTAACTTGTCACCAGGCGTATTTATATTTGGTATTAGAGGTAAAACTGCATCTGAATATGTTGTGGTTGAAGAATTTAGCATTGGCGTTTATGATTCTGCAGAAAGTGAATTAACAAGTTCTAGCCAGTATTACTATGATGCAGACAATACAGAATATGATGAAGCAGAGTTTGTTACATATTCTGTTGCTGGTAGAAGAAATATAGGCGTAACCATAAAATAATTTGAGTACTTTACATTTAGACATAACGTCCAAAAGCAAGGTTTTTAATAGTTTATTACCTCAAGGTAATTCTTATTTCCATAAGTTTGGTAAAAGAAATTATCCTATTTCTGATTTAAATTTATCAAAAATTATAAGGTTCCTATCTTCAAGCAGTCTTGATAAAGTTTTTTGTAATTCTTTTTACGGCGATTCTTTAACTCATCCTAAGATTGATTTTCTTGCAACTAAATGTAAAACTTTCGAAAAAGAATTATTAGTCTTCACACATGGTAGTGAAGTTGATATGTCTGTACTTAAAGGCCTAAAAAGTAAAAATGTTACAATATATCTTAATTTATATGGTGCATTTGACTCAGCAAATTTAGTGACTCAAAATTTAAATTGGAACTATATTGAAAAACTTGTACAGTATTATCAGGAAAAACTTATAATTGAATATCATATTTTTAAACAAAATTTATCTGATATAGATCCATTAATAGACTTATGTTTAAAAAACAATGTTACCCTAAACTTTAAAAAGCATTTAAATTCAGGTTATGAGAGTATATTTGATTCAGAAGGAAATTGGCTATATGATTTAAATTCTATAGAAAACGATTATAAAAACACATTTGATATTTTTTTAAACAATGAAGATTTATTAAAGTATAAAAATAAGTTTAAAGTTGAAGATTTTAAATTGCAAAAATCTGTTCAAGGATTCTCAAATTTAAAATTTTATTTAAATAATAAATCATTAAAAAATATTTTTGAAATTACTAATCAAAGTCATATAAATGAATCTATAGATATAGAAACACAAGAAGATATGTACATAAATTTTTTAGGGTATATATTTAAAAATAAAACTTTGTATGAAGTTTTTAATCAGTGTTTATGTAATGATTGGGGGCAAGATTTTAGTAGGTATATAACATTTATAAACTCATTTGGATTTGAAAATAGTAAACAAATATTAGAAGATTTAGAAAATAGTATAGCAACAAAATATCAGTATCTCGGAAGTAAAATATTTCATGAGACATCTGGATTGAGACTAGAGTTCTTAAAAATTATACCATATATCGATTTTATTATAAAAAACCTAGAACAAAACAAATTACCTAAACTGTCTTAGTAATAGAAATATCTGATATATTATTGCAATAATCAAAAGGGCAATTGGTTTTAGTTTCTGGAAGTTGCCAATCTGTACTACCCACGTTACCAAAGTTTACAGCACCACACCAACTGCTATACATTTCTCCATTAGCATCAATGTTTAAACTTTCAAATCCTAAGTGACATTTCATACCCTTAAAATTATTTAGACCCTGATTAATTATTTGATGACTCTGCACATACTTTGCTGAACCATCTTCGTACAAAAACTCTGTCATCCACGAGGTATCTTCTACTACTTCTTCTGGTTCGTTGTGTTCAGATTCAGGCTGTGGTTCCACAGGCATAGGCTTTATTCCTGGTTTTTGCAAAACTTCTTGTTCAGCATCTGTGTAATCCCAATATGTTTCCTGCTTACTGTTACGACCTAGCAATTTTTTATACATTGTTTTAACACAAATACTTACATTATCATATCTGTTGTGTTCACAGTCCTTAAACAAATCACGTAATTCCTCTACGAATTCGCCCAATCTGAGCACGTCTCCGCCTATTCCTGCTATGTTTATGTCTATTGTAACATAATCCTTTATCTCATTTATAACATTAACAAAATGCTCTCTATCTTGGCTTAGTGGATGGTATGTAAGAACTACACCGTCCATATAATGTTTTGCTTTGCTCCACCAATTAACTGTTCTACTAGCATTAGTAAATACAACATTATGAGTATTATACTCACTTATTTTGCGTATTATATCCTCAAAACCAGGCATTACAGTTACTTCTCCGCCTATAAGTTCATAGTCTACTCTTTTACCCTGATTGTTATAATGCGTTGACAGGCGCTCTATGGCAGTCAGATAGGCGTCTAAGGGCAACCATGGCTTACTGCTGTCATGCAGAATATCAGGACAATACTCACACTTATAATTGCATTGATTACCCATATTCCATTGTATGCGAATACTATCCATAGGACCACGAGCATGTGGACCACGAACTGAGACTAGTTTGGGCATTATATTCCTATGAGGACTGTTGCTGAGCCTGTATCAACTGTATGACCGCATGTCACTGTACTAAGGCCTTGAACGGAAGGAAACAAGCCTTCACATAAAACAGTAAAAGAACCACTAAAAATCCTAGAAGTTGCAGTAGTATGTGGAGTATCTCCGTGTGTCATGATTATATCACCTACAAGAGATAGATAACTGCCTTCACAGAACACAGTAAAAGCAGAAGGTCCTAGAATAAGTCCTCCACCTGCTGTATCGAAAAATTGTCTTGCGGCTCCTGGCATAATAGTATTTATCTTTTAAAAAATACTATTCTTCTTCTTGGAGTCTAAGGTAGTCCTTTGATGATTTTTCAGTGCTTTCCACAATAGCCAATATATGATCTAATGAAATAATAATTTCATCTGTATGTCCAGTGTAAATAAAAGGAACCACTGCAATAGTGTCTTCCATTATAACAACTGTATTAGGGTTATTTAGATTGACTATTTTAGATTTTTTGTTGTAGGCATTAAGAGTAGCCATAATTTCAACACCTGTGTTGAGTTTTATCGTGACTACTTTACCAATTAATTTTTCTGTTTCAAACATGTAATATATTTATAACCTTAGAATAAAGGTTGTTTAAATTATAGGCTAAATCCTTTAAAAGAATCCTTTTCTACATCTTGTTTTGTGCCACCTATAACATAACTACTTATTTCTGTTTCTTGTGGTGCTACTTGTACACTACCTCCAGTAATCCATGTTTGAGTCCATGGAAGAGGATTTGTGCCTGTATTAAATATTTTTTCTTGTCTAACGGCGTGCATTCTTTTACCTGCTATGTACTCAACATATTGCTTTAGTAGTTCAGCATTGAGTCCAATAATACTACCATCTTTAAACAAATAGTCTGCCCATGCTTTCTCTTGTTCTACAGCATCTAAAAACATTTGAGTACACTCAGCATAAGTTTCTTTTTCAATTTTTGCAAAGTCTTTATCGTCTTGTGGTAAAAGTTTTAACATTGTTTGTGTACTTGCTAAGTGAACATTTTCGTCTCTAGCAATAAATTTAATAATTTTTGCATTTCCTTCCATACGTTTAAGCTCAGCAAATGCCCAACTACATGCAAAACTAACATAAAAACGTACACCTTCTAATATGTTTACACTCATTAAACAAAGCCATAACCTTTTCTTATGCTCATATTCATCATATTTTTTACTGCCTTGCTCTTTAAGTAGATTGTATTCGATTAGTTTATCATAGTTTTCTGTTATGCTATCTGCACAATCTACAATCTCTTGTATATCTAAAAGTTCATCAAATACTTTACTTGGATCAGGATACACATTTCTTATAATGTGGGTATAACTTTTACTATGTATAGTCTCACTAAATGCCCATGTTTCTATCCATGTTTCTAATTCAGGTATAGATGCTATAGGCAGAAAAGCCAAGTTAGGTGAGCGACCTTGTACACTATCTAACAATATTTGTCTTTTTAAATTACTAGTAAAAATATGTTTTTCAAAGTCAGTCAAGTTTTTAAAATCACTTGCATCTTTAAGTATGTCTACTTCCTCTGGTCTCCAAAAGAAGCCTAACTGCTTATCAGTAAACTTATCAAACTGCTTGTATTTTAATGTATCAAATCTTTGTAAGGAAACTCCACCAGCAGGATCTAAAAACATTTTTGCTTTTGTATGATGTTTTTTATTATTTGTATCTAAAACTGTTGTCATTAATTTCCGCCTCTAGTTCTATTTAGTGCTGGTCTTTTTCCTTGTCTTTCTAAATAGTGTGCTATAAGATCTTCTTCATCTACACTATAGGTAGAAAAAGTTTTTGTTATTGTTTCACCTATTATGTTTGTATAAGAAAATTCTTCACTATGACTTTGCTTACCCCATAATTCCATTCTGATATCGTTCTCTGCCATTTGCTGAATAATGTAATCAGCATTTTTATGACCTGTTGGACTTCCTGGATTGTGAAGCCTGTGTTCTCCCCATCTTTTTTTGATGGACATTCCATATTTTCCAATATAAATTATTTCTTCTTTTTTATTACTATCGTTTATTAACACCCAACAATATACCCCAGACTTTACTTCACTTGCAAATGGTGTAAGGTTACTACCAATTACGCCATCAACAACATCTACATCACCTGCCTTTTGAAATCCTAATGCTTGTAGTTCTTGACTTGTCATATTTTGCAACTCTCACAATCGTCATCATCTATAAAGTCTGTATTTGTTACAGGCTCTTCCGTATCAATAACACCGTTCGATGTGTCTTTATTTATGTCTATCTCGCCTTGACCATCAAACGTGTTATTATAATATAATTGTTTGCCACCATATTTATAAAACATAAGTA
>Ga0163109_10002105_pt1 | contig 15641 bp, 7 predicted proteins | sample CRUFie1St13metaG_FD_108704 | JGI IMG/M metagenome (GOLD analysis project Ga0163109, IMG submission 108704) | Marine microbial communities from the Costa Rica Dome - CRUD Field 142mm St13 metaG | ecosystem: Environmental > Aquatic > Marine > Oceanic > Photic zone | place: Costa Rica: the Eastern... | reverse complement strand
TATGTCTGTCTTCTGTGCCAATGTTGGCTTCTCCTATCAATCTCTATATAGAGTTTATTTAATTTTCACCCTGTATATACAGGTTATATAATATTATTTATATTAGTAAGTTCCGCCGTCAATAACATTACTGAATGCGGGAGTACCACCGCTATCTGCTTGTAGTATAGAACCATTTGCAGATGAGGCTGCTGTGACAGCTATTGCACTAGATCCATTACCAATCAATACACCTTTTGATGTAAATGATGAAGCTCCAGTACCACCATGTGCTACTGCTAAGTCTGTAGTAAGTGTTAATGAGGAAGCACTTAATGCACCTGAAACATCTAGTGCACCATTTAAATCTACTGTATCATTTAATACAATATTGTTTGACCCTGCAGCTTCAAGTGTTAAGTCACCAGATACACTTTGAACTTTACTTACATAAAGTTCGTTAAATTCTGCATCGCCCCATGGTGAGTCTAAATTATCGTCATCATTTGAAATTACTTTCTTATATACAAACCTTTCTGTTCCTGCGTTATTTGCTCCACCATCGAAACCAAAGAAACCTTGTTTTACTGTACTTGATGCAGCATCATAGTATTTAAATTTAATACCTCTGTCTAATCCATCATCTGAACTAGTGCCATCACCAAGTACTTGTACTGGGTCATCAATTGTTATTTCAGTAGAATTAACAGCAGTTGTTGTACCATTAACTGTAAGGTTACCTTCTATTACTGCAGAGCCGTTAACTTGTAAATCTGTTGTGACTGTTAAATCATTTCCGATTGTAACATCATTCGGTAAACCAATTGTTGCCTTGACATCAGTACTTACTTTGGATACTGCAACTTCTATTTCGTTTGAAGTACCAAGAATTTGTAAATCATCATTTAATAAGCTAACAGTTTCTGAACCAGTATCGCCATCAACTGTTAAAGCTGTAGCAATTGCGTTAGTACTAATTGCTGTAATTTGACCTTGTGCATTAACAGTTAATTGTGGAATAGCTGAAGAGGAACCATATGTACCTGCACTTCCACCAGCATCTGTTAATACGGAATCCATATTAACTGTTAATGTTTTATCACCATCTGTTGCAGCTGTAGTTAAACCTGTACCACCAGCAATATCTAGAGTATGATTATCTAAGTCAAGAGTAAAGCTACCGCCGTCACCTCTTAGAGATAAATCGTCATCTCTATCTAAACTATCAACATATGTTTTAACACCAGCCGCAGATATTAACTGAGCATTAGTTGGTGAACCAGGCATTGATGTTTCAATACTTGTTACCTGTTGAGCTGAACCTAAAGAACCAGATGCAGCTAATTTTAATCCAGCTGTATTTAATTCATCTACGTGTTTGTTACCGTTTACAAGTACAGCACTGTTTGCAGTTAGTGTACCTTTTGAATGGTCAAGCATCTCGGTGAAGTATACACCACCGATTACCTCTTGTGCACTGGCAATTCCACTGCCATCTTCTGCACCTGTACCAATATATAATCTATCACCCCCAGCAGTTGTTCCGTGCGGTGCATAAGAATACGCAAGTTCACCTTGTCTTAATATTCTATTACCACCTGATAAGGGGGTTCCTGTCGAGTCAGATACTAATATCTTTATTCTTGTCTTTTGTGCCATCTCTAAAATGCTCCTCCGCCTATTATTAGATTTTCATTTTCTAAATTGTTTTTATTTTCGTATTGATTAGTAGTACCATTAAACATCAGCATTGCCCCGTCTGATTTATTCGCAGTATTTACATCTGCTAAATCACCAAGACTAATGCTCTGCGGATTTACTGCAACAGTTTGAGCTACGATTTCTTTTTTACCATGAACCGTAGTTTTTATATTATTCTGTTGTCTAACTGAACCTTTAATCGCCATTAATATGTTACTCCAGGCGTTACTTCTATTTGTCCTTCAACTATACGGGTAACAGCATTTGTTGAGTTATGTTCTATTTCAACATCATACACATATCTTCCAGCCTTTAAAGCATTGGTCTGTGTAGCAGATAAAGATATATTAACAACTCCTCCAGATTCATTACTAATACTACATGTAAAATCTGTTTTAGTTGCAGAAGTATATGTCTTTCTCATCATACCTCTAACATTACCAACATTATTATAGTTCGCTAGATTTAAAGCATCACCATCACTATCGGTAACATCTATATCTACACTAAACGTTGACCCTTGGTCTATTGTTAAGTTTGAAATAATCGCCATTCTATAATTCCTTAACTATTACTATTTATACTTTTGAGTTTTTCAACCTCAGCTTTTAACTCAATATTTTGTTCTTTTAATTCCTTAATTGCTTCAATAAATAATGCTGATAGCTGGTTATAATCTACAACCTTATATGTATCATTATTATTTAATTGGTCAATTTCATTTACTGCACTAGGCAATACTTCTTCAACATTTTGAGCAATAACACCAGCAGATGATCCTCTATCTTTATCTTTCCAGTCAAATGTAACACCATCTAATTTGCATACAAGCTCTAATGCATTGTCAACTTTTTGTATATTCTCTTTAAGTTTTTTATCAGATGCAGTAGTTGTTGAAAAAGCTATAATATCGTTATCTGCATGTAATGTACCACCATCTAAGAATCTGAAATCTACAAGATTATCAAAGATGAAATCTACATAACCGCCATTGGCCATATCAATATAATTATTATTATTTGAGCCACCAATGAAATCTACATCTGATCTTAAATCATTTTCAATACTGAATGTTGTACCACTTAAATCTAATCCTGTTCCTGCAGTGTATGTTGTATTTGTAGCATCTATTGTTATAGTATCACCAGTTGATGTTAAATTAATATTAGTACCTTCTTTAAAGGTAAATGTATCTTGTGCGTTATCAGCAGTAATAGTACTTATTAAATTACCATTGTTTTCAACTAAAGTAAATGTAGAGAATGCTAGGAAATTATTATTTAATGATGCTTCAATATTTCTAGTATTTGCACTACCTGTAATCCTTAAATTAATATAAGCTGTATCAGATAAGTTAAGTGTTTCACCATTACTTATAGCTTCTGTAGCTGATACAGCATCAGTAAGAGTCCATGAACTCATAGTACCTGCACCAATTAAACCTCTTACTTCATCAGCTGAAATACCAGTGTTAAGTGAAGGACTTGAGCCGTTACTTGTAATTGCAGGTGTACCTGTATCAGAAACTAGACCGTTTAATGTTGTTACTTGAGCCGCGGTCATTACACCAGCAGCAGATGTTGTTGCACCACTTAATGTAGTATTATTACCATCACTTGATGTAATAGTTACAGCAGTTGTTGTTGTACTGTTTCCTAAGTTTGTTGCTACATTTGTACTAGCCGCGTTTAGAGCACCAGCTGTAATAGATAAATTAGATCCAATATCTAACCATTCAAACTTTTGTTCTGAATCGTCCCAATATGCTATCCTATCATCATTAGGGTCAGTTAAATCTTCAAACCCTAAATGATCTAAACTAATTGTTTGTGTGTGAGCACCTGAATCAGTAACTACTGTACCAGATAAAGCATCTCCTGCTGAAATACTAACTCTTGTAATATCACCAACATTATTTGTAAATCCACCATCATTATTAAATGCAGATAATGGAATTTCTGCAGAACGTTTTCTTTTCTGTACACCACCATCTAATACAATTAATTCATCTACTGTATTAGACCATGTTTGAGTCATATCTGGTAAATCTTGTAAAGCAAGACTTAAATTACCACTTGTTGTAACTGTTCCACTTAAACCAGTATTTGTTCCTACACTGGTTACTGTCCCTGTAGTTGTTGAAAAGTTTGCATCATTATTAAAAAGACTTAATCCAATTTCATTAACTGATTTCCTCTTTTGTACACTATCATCTAATATGACTAGCTCATCTGTACCTGCCATAGCAGTAGTTAAATCAGTTAGTTCAGATAAATCTAAAGTAATGTTTTTAGTTGTTGTACCTGATACATCTAATCCTGTTCCTACAGTTACATCTGTAACACCTGATGATGTTACAAATCCTGATGCTGTATTATCAAATGCACTTAAGTTAACATTTGAGAAAGCAATCTTTTTCTGTGTTCCGTTATCAACATAAACAAGATGGTCAGTCCCTGCAACATTTGCAGTTTCCAATGGAAGCTCTGTTAAATCTACATCTATTTGTCCAGAAGTAATATCAATTAAATTACCAGCAGAGAATTTACTTCTAACATCTGAAGTTGATAATTGAGTGTTTGTATCTGTTGAAGCAATAGTAATTGTATCACCACTTTCGGTAATTGTAATATTACTACCAGCGGCTAATGTAATATCATCTGTTACTCCTGCATCATCACCAGTAGATGTTAATCTAATAATTGCATCATTACCACTATCTACGGTATTAATTTGATACTTAGTATTTGTATCTGTAAATGAAATGGTTGAATATTGATGAGCACCTGATTGATATATAATAGCTTTACCATCAGCAGGTGTTCCGCCAACTATCATCTCTGCAGGTCCTACAGTATCTGAACTAATATTTGTTGTAATAGATGCACCTGTAGTTAAATCACTACTTACTGAACCTGTTATGTCTCCTGTAAGAGCAAATGTTCTTGCACTTGATAGTTTAGTTGCGGTTCCAGCGTTACCTGTTATATTACCAGTTACATTACCAGTTACATCACCTGTTATATTTGATGTAATAGTTGCTGGCAATCTAGCATCAGAAATAGTACCAGTTAATTGTCCTGATGGTATTGATGTTAGTTGAGAACCATCACCTTTAAATCCGACTGATGAATGGAATTGTTTATTTGTTGTTAATCTTGTGTTAGTATTATCCCATAGGATTGTTGGTTTACTTGCTGATGCACCAAACTCTAATCCAGCACCATTTGTTGCAAGAAGAGTAGTTGCGTTTTTAGCAAATCGTATTGTTGAATCTTCAATGTCTAGATTTGCAGTATTAATTGTTGTTGTTGTTCCGTTTACTGTTAAGTTACCTGCAATAGTTACATCATCTGGTAATCCTATTGTTATAGTACCTGAACTTTCTGCAACAGTAACTTCATCAGTTGTTCCACTGAATGTGAGTGTATCATTTAATGCAATATCTGTTGAAGTAGAACCATCAGTTACAGTAAAATGATCGTGTTGTAATTTTGCATTAGTTACTGCACTATTTGCAATCTTAGCAGTTGTTACTGCTGATGCCGCAATCTTTCCTGTTGTAACTGCAAGATTATTAATTTTCGCAGTAGTAATCCCTGAATTTTTAACTCTTAAATTACCTGAATCAATTTCAATAGTACTATTATCTACATTAACACCAAAGTCATATCTGTTATTAGTATCATCAAATGAAACACTGATACCAGTTTCTGCACCTGATATTAAATTCCTAGCATTTTCAAATGTTACTAATGATGATGTTATACTTCCGCCATCATCAGATGGATTTGGATATACAACTTCCCACCCTAAAGCTTGGTCTGATGTTCCTTCATTCCATCTAAATTGAGCATCAGCTGAACCACTACTTACACCAGTAATACTTTCACGTTTTACTTTAAGACCTTGTTGATTTGAATTTACATCTAATTCAATAAAAGCTGTATTAAAGTTTAGTGTACTTCCACCTCCACCAAGTGTTAGTGTTGCACTTGATAAATCAAGTGTAGTACCTGATGCAAATGTAAAGGTTTTACCATTTGTAAAACTTAAATCTGAATTAATTGTTTGTTCATTAGCATCTGTTAGATTTATCTTACCGCTTTGTAGATTACTTATATCTGTATCGTTACTTGATATGTTAGTTGCATTAGTATTAATTTCGCCATGTAATTCATTTAATGCACCTACTAAATTTGTTTTTTGAGCTGTATCTAATGAAGATAAAGTTCCTTGACCTGTCTGTAATACATCTACTTCATCTTCGACAGAATTAATAGCATTCACAATAGAATTATTAGCTGATGTTGTTAAACTTGCTAGTGAACCAATGTTTGTGTTTATTGTTGAAATATCTGTATCATTTGAAGCAATATTTGTTGCATTAGCATTTACTTCAGTATGTAATTCATTAACTGCAGATACTAGATTTCCAGCTGATGTCGCAAGTGAACCAATAGTTCCTATGTTTGTTTGTGTAGTAGATATTGCACTAGTAATATCTGAACCAGTATAACTTGTATTACCAATCTCTGCATCAATTGCATTTACAGCTGAAGTTAAATTTGTTGGGTTAGCAGTATCAGCTGGGCCACCACCTACGAATGATATAGCACCTGCTTCAGTAGCTAATTCTCTAATTGCTCCTGATAAGTCCGTAGCGGTTACACCAGTTAGTGTCATATTACCAATATCACCTTCGTGTTCAGCTATAGCACCTTTAACATGTTGTGAACTTGTAGCTAGTGTACCAATTGTTAAGTTACCTGATATATCAGCAGCACCATTAATATCAAGAGAACCACCTTCTACTTCTCCTGATGCTGTAACATTACCTGTAACTCCAAGGTTATCACCTAATGTAGTTACTCCAGTTACACCTAATGTTGAGCCTATTACCATAGTACCTGATACATCTGCATTTGCATTTATATCTACTGTGCTACCATTTACTGTTAAGTTACCAGTGATTGTTTCGTTTCCAGCTACAGTTGTATTTCCGCCTACTGCTAAATTGCCAGATATATCTCCAGCACCATCTATATCTAATGAATCTGCTTCTACCTCACCAATTATGTTTACGCCACCAGCAACTGTAGTTAGTTTCGCACTACCATTATACATTAATGATGTTCCGAATTGAGTCATTTGTGCCATGTTGACTGAACCGCCGGTGTGTACAAATGAGATACCTAACCCATTCGTTCTAATATTAAAGTTACCAGTACCGTCTTCGTCTATATAACTATCAGAGCCATCATGATAAATTTTTAAATCATCATCTGTACCAAAATTAATTTCTTTACTATCTGCTATACTAATATTACCAGCAACTATCTGATTACCACTTCCATCAAATATTATAGCATTTGTAGCTGAAGCACCTGATTTTAATGTAAGGCCACCTAATACTTGACTTAATCTTCCATACTCTGTACCGCCATCTTTTAGTATTACATCTCCACCATCAGCATCAATTGTAATATCTCCACTTGAGTCAAGAGTTAATGCTCCAGATGTTATATTGAATGCGTTTGAGCCAGCACTAATTTCTTTAGTAGATGCATCAAAGACTGCTTCAATATTATTTAATCCATCTACAAGATTATTACCTAATGAACTATCTAGTGCGGATATATCTCCAATCTCTCCATGTAATGTGGTTAGTGAACCAGAAATTGTAGAAGCAATACTAGTAAAATTAGTATTACCTAATTGTGTTTCGTGTTCAGCTATGGCACCACTGACCGTTGAAGCAGTAGTACCCATAGCTCCTGCAGTGATAGTACCTAGTTCAGCATCATGTTCGTTTATTCCACCTTGTAGCGTTGTTGCTGTAGTGGTTAAACTTTCTACTGAACCTATATCACCTTGTAATTCATTTAGTGCATCAACTAAATTTGCACTAAATATTTTAATGTCATCATTTGCCGCAGCCGGAGTATTAAGTTCGATGGCATTTCCGTAGGCAGTGTCAAATGAGACTATTGCACCCGTTTGTGCAGATGACAATACTGTTGTATTGTTAATACTAGAATCGGGATGATTCCTAATTGTTAAAACTTGGTTTGTGTTAAATGAACCTGTGACTGCTTTAAATAATACTTGAGATGATGAAGCATGTAATACAGTACCACTAAATCCACCAGCTTGATTAATAATAGAGCCTTCTGTTATTTCAGAAACATCTGGTGAACCTGTCAGTGGTAATCTAGCTGCCAATGTAGCAACATGGAATCCACCAGCACTTAAGTCTTGATTTAATTCTACATTATTTTTATATACTCTTACTACACCAACATTAAATGATTCTGAATGTACTCTATCATGATTTGCAGCTGCTATAGTATTTGAACTATTATCTGTTATTGTCTGTGAAGTATTATATGTACCACTTGTATTTGTTAAAAGAATCTTTTCAGTTGTACTCGAAACAACAGTAGCACTAAAGCCACCACTTTGTGATATCGTAGCTCCAGGTCCAAATCCTGTTAATGAAGAAACATCATTTAAGATTAAATATCCAGCTGTATTATCTAGAGATTCTTCTGGTTTAATTTCAAATCTAATTGTTTTAGAGTTATCATCATTTCCAAAAAACCTTAATGACCCCGCAGATACATCTATTAAGTTATAAACCTTATCTGCAAACTGACCACCTAGTTGTTCATTATCACCTAAGTGTAAAGATATCTCATTAGACTTCTGCCTAAATTGTTCTAGGGTATTACTTTTTAAAATTCTTGTTTCTTTATTAGCTGCCATTATTTTTTACTCAATCCTTTTACTAGTTTCTTTAATTCATCTATGTCTTTTTTCATTTGTTCAATTAAATCATCTTTATCTTTTAATAATTTCTTTTGAACTCTTCTTGCTTCAAATACTGTACTATTAGTATTTATAACAGCTTTAGTATTTGTATCTTTTACAAATCCGTCTAATTCTTTTACTTTTTTCTTAGCCATATTTTATCCTACGTAGCACATATTGCTCTGAAGTCCTTAATCCTTGGTACTAAGCTTGAGTTACTAGACATAAGAACTATCTTAAACTGAATAGTACTAAAACTCTTATTACTTAATGTAGATTCTACAACATCATATCTGATTTCACTAAAGCCACCTTCATTTACTGGAATAGGGTCAGTAGGAGTTGCTTCAATAAAGTCTTTATCATTTATATCTCCTGCTTCACCACCTTCTAATATTCTATAGAATAGTTTTATATCTCCAGCACCAGGTTTGTTTGCATCAAAGAATACTGTAAATGAATCTGCTTCTTCTGCCAACTCTACCTTTCTTGTAATATATCTACATAACTCAGTACCACCTCTTGCTGATGTTTCTACTACACTATTTGATTTACCAATAATATTTTGTATAGTATGTAATGATAATCTATTCATATCGATTACAGGAGACAGTGCTTCATTAGTAGAAGTCATTGTTGCTGTAATCTCTATTGAACCATCAGTAAGGTTTGTAATATTACTTTCGTTTACTGGTGATGCAATTAATTTTGGAGCATTAAAGAAATAATTTCTATTCGGTAACATTGGGAATGCATCTGCTACACTAGCACCTCCATAAGCAGTTTCCGAACCATCAACACTTGTACCATTAACCATTCTAGTAGAGAATGTAACTTGTGTTCCTGGTAATTGAAGATTTTGAATTACTGGGTACATAACATTTACCAATCTATTCTCACTTGCCGTTACAGTTGTTCCGCCACCTGCACCAGTAGCGGTTGCAGTATCAGAATTCTTTGCTGTAATCTGATAACTATTATGTGTTACATTACTGATAGCAAAGTTACCTTCTAAGTTAGTATGTGTAATACCATTTACGTCTGCACTACCACTTAATGCTAATGTTACATCAGATCCTGTTTCATACATACCATGATTAGGATGGTTAACTGTAACTACAGCACTACCACTTGTTGTTGTAAATGGATTACTTGGTAGCTTTCTTACAGGTACTGCATCATTTATAAATGTTATTGTATTTGTTTGTCCTGTTTTAAATGAAGCTCTTTTTAATTTAAATTTTAAATCTTTACTTTGTTCTGGAGTCCATGTTGAAGCATTTTGTGAACTAAAGAATACACCACCATAAGGTTGTTTTGCAATAGTAAAGTTAGCAGTTGTTAAATCTTGTCCACCCATTTCAGCAACATATACTTCATAGTTATCACATTGAGATGTAATTACTACTGCGTATTCTGTATCTTGTGCTAGATAAACGGGATGATCAAAGGCAAAGTTAGTTGCTACATCAGCATTTCCTAAACCATTATTTGCACTAGCATCTGATGGTAAATTAACATCGGCTGGATATAATATCTTATCTGCACCCGGCACAATCTTTTGAGTAGGTATACCATTTTCTACAGATCTTATACTTACTCTTACAGGAATGTTTGCATCTTTCTTTCTAAAGAATAAATCTACTGACTTAACAAATATTCCACCATCTTTATCAACTAAGAATGTTTCTGCTAATGGGTCAACCCATGTAGTTGTTTCTACTTCTCTATCTTCTACTAATTCTGTCTGTACTAATCTTGGTACCTTTGTTGATATAATTGTTTCTTCTACTGATTCAATTAATCCTCTTGCCGCATATTGAGCTTCGGCAAATGTTGTTTCTGTACTTTTATTATTAAAAGAGCTATCTGATAATCTAAATTCTCTTGTACCTGTTGCAAATTTTAATGCATCATTCCTTGGTATAACAAAAGAACCTTCTACTTTACCAGATGCATCTGTTATTAAATTTCCAGCAGTGGATGGGTGAGCAGTCTCACCTTCATGAGTTACTACACCTGTTTGATCGGAGAATTCATAAGGATTAGAATTACTAAATGTTTCTTCTCTTACAAAATTAGATACATCTACACCATCAAAGAATGGAAATACTCTAGTGTTTGGCTTCATTAATTGAGCCTTAAAGTTTATTTCTCTGGATCTAATAAATGGTACGAAGTTAATTTCAACAACTCTTTCTCCTGTTGACCTTTCTACTGTATCAAATGTTAATTCTGTATTAAGTCCAGTTCTTGATTGATGTTGTGTTTCAGTTATTGTTCTTGCGTTTCTATTAAAGTTACCAAAACGTCTCCACCATATATCTTCATCTTCAATATCTCTAACACCTCTTTCGTTTATTTCAGAACCTGACCAATTTGTTTGCCATTCATTCCACACTGTACCAAGAATACCAAGCTCTTCAGCCATTTCTCTAAATTGGTCAAATGCATCTGAATCATCTACAATGATTTGTGGTCTTACATCTGTTTCTTTCCATTCGTCAGAATCTGGAGAAAGTTCTATCATACCACCCCATGTAAATACATTATAAGGGTTTACATTAGAAGCGAAAGATGAGTATGGTTGGTCAACAAATACTTTATCAGTACTTTCCATTTCCATAGTAACTATTGAACCGTTCTTCACACAGTTACCAGTGTCACCAGTCTTTCGTATTAAGTTAACATTTCTTTCATCAAACTTAGGTCTTAATACACCATTTGTTTTATCAATAGAAGATGCATAGTCAGGATTAGATACATCAGCAATACCGTGTCCTCTAAATCCATCTACTATAAATCCATTTTTTAATCTTGGATTGCTACCTTCAAATAATTGTACGTCAGCAGCTGATTGTTCTAATAAAGATAAAGATGTATAATATTCTAGGTTCTTTATTCTTTTATCGAGATGACCGATATCTTTCATTGTGTATCTTCTATTATCGATAATCTCTGGTTTTAGTTCTTTAAGATCGAATATATATGGTCCAAGTTTTAAATCATATATACCCATACTATCATTTGGTGTTTGTGGTGCTTTAGGATTTAAATCTGATATACCTTTTTCTACTTTATAATCACCATCTCTAGTTAAATATAATTTATCAATCCTTGGCATAAAGTGAGTAAGCTCAGATGTTGTAGCTGAATTTGGCTTAGGTGGTCTTGCATTTCTACCACCAGTACTTGTAAAGTTTGCACCCGCATTATCTTTTCTTGGTCTGAAATCAATTGCGTCTCTTAATTGAATTGGACCGTAAGCAGAATTAAATATTGGAATCTCTTCATATGTAGTACCAGGATTATTACCTTCATCATTCCTATAAGAGTTTACAGTAAAGTAATCTCCAGTACCGTGTTGCCAATATTTAAATGTTGCTGTTATATTACCAGGATTAGGGAACCCAGGTTTTAAAATAATTCTACCTACATCATAAAAGTTATCTCTTTGACCATTATCTAATGTAAACCTATTTGTAATATCAACATTATTTGCATCTAGTACTTGAGTAAGTTCTGCAATATCTGCTTTACCCAAACTACGGATTCCATTTGTTAATGCACCTGCTGATAGTGTTCCATTCTTCTTCTCTTTACTATTAGGTTCTAGGTTAACTTGAACATCGGCCATTACTTTTAATCTAGCAGAGCCTGGAGTAACACCACTTACATCTGTAAATGTTAAACTTGTCGCACCGTCTGTACCTGTAATCGTTGGTGTAACATCAATTACACCAGTACCTAATGATGCAGTAATACTTGAAACATTTACAAAGGTTTCATTAGCAGTATCACCTACTGAAATAATAGCAGAATTGTTTACTTCGAATACTTCTTTTACAATATATGATATTGAATAAGCTGATGTTTCTGAACCATTAGACATTGTCTTTAATGTGTGAACTGCTTCTGCAGGAAGTTTAAATACTAATCCGTTATTACCTACATCAAATAAATTACCAGCACTTGATAAATCACCAATAAAGTTTTGAGTTGTTCCTGATTGGTCTACTGAACGAACAGAACTGAATACATTTGAGCCTGACATATTGATATCAAATAAGTATAATCTTAATTCTCCACTTACAAATTCTAATGCTCTAGCTCTTGCTGTACCTATAATACTTCCGCCTTGTCCAGTTGCACTATGTAAGTTTAATGTAGTAAATGTATTAACATCAGGCATACCTTTTACTGTAGTTGCATCTAATTTAATAAAGTTACCTACTGGTAAACTTGTTGTTGCATTATCAATTGTAAATTTATCTGAAGCAGCTCTTGGTTTTTCTACTGTAACTGGTCTAATGATATTTGTTTTTACTCTATTACCTTTTACATATGCTGTATTACCTTCAACTAATACAACAAGTCTGTCATTACCAAACGTTGTGGCGGCTGAAGTATTTGCAGCATCACCATCTGAAATAATTTGTGCAGTAGTTTTAAATCCGTTATTTGTTCCTGTGTTTAAATATTCTTTAATTGTAATCTGATATGGTTCAATACTATAATCACCACTCTCTTCAAATGTTCTTAATGCTAATCTCTTTGTTAATTCTGTATCAAGAGTTTTATCTGTTTCATCTACAAATGCTATGCCATCTTTAACTGTTAATAAAGTAACATAAGAAGCTTCACCTAAATTAGAATCTGCTCTTGTTACTAAACCAGCAGGGTCAGCATCTGTAATAAGTTGTTTAATTAATGTTGTACCAATTTTATATCTTTGTGCACCAGGCGCAGCCTCGTTTGGAGTACCGGATGCGTTATCTAATAATGAAGTATCGGTAGAAGAATTTATAATTTCCTCTACAACTTTAAGTGCAACTATATAATCATTATGTGTTTGGTACTTATCTAGTATTAGTGATTGTTCTTGAACATATACAAAGTTACCTGCAATAAAATAAACCCCTTCTTCTATGTTGACTATAACACCTCTTCCTGTTGGTGTGTCTGAGTTTGGTTTTACTTTACCGAATAATACTGTTCCGGTTGTTGTTCTAATTTCTTCAGCTGGTGTAAATACAGATGTTGTGTTATTAGTACCTGAGTTTATATATTTAATATAAAGAGTTGCGGGGTCACTACCTCCTGCTGGCTCAACAGCTTGAACAGTAGCTTGGACTCCAGATGTATCACCTACGATTGTTTTACCTACATAGTTAGCTAAATCAGTATCTGTATTTTGAGAACCTTGTGTACTATGAGTAAAAGATGATTCTAATTTTAAAAATTCATATTCATTATTTAAAGTTACTTTACCGTCGACAACTCTTGAACCATCTTTAAAATTGTATTGACCAAACCTATCTAGCTGAGCTTGTAATAAAGTTTGTAATTGAGTTAATTCTCTTGCTTGAACAGCGTGTCCTGGTCTAAATAATATACGATGAAAGTTTTTTGATTCAACAAAATCGTCAAACCCTCCGGTCACATCGCTTTTATGATATATGTTTGTCGTTGCCATAAATATTTCCTACTATTATTAAAATTCTATAATAACTTTAATGTCTTCAATCTGTGTTGCACTTCTACTAATTGGAGCTCTATGTTCTAAGAATAAGAGTTCTCCCGATCTTCTATCAACACCGGTACCTGATACAACATTTGCATTAGATGATTCTAATACTAAAGCTGTAGTCGATGTTTGTCCTGTAATAGTTTCTCCATCATCAAATGGTTCAAATCCTGTTTTATCATTCTGATGATAATACACAATACCGTTTGCTGTATCTACTTCAGTTACAAATGCGGTTGGTGTGTTAGCACTTCCACCGACAATAACTTCATCTACTTGTAAGTTAGCTATTGTACCAGATGCTATATCTAAACCACTCATTGGTTTAATTACATCAGCAGTAGCTGCAGCACCTTCATAAGCATTAGCGTTATGTACTTGTGGATCTTTTAGTAACAGAACTTGTCTGAAATCATTACCTACAGTAATATCATCACCTGATGCATTATCAAGTTTAGCATTTAATGATATAAAGAAAGAACCTAATTCTCTTACAGGGTCTGTACCATGTCCTTGCTTAGGTGATATAACTGCTCTAGCTTCAGCAACTGTATCTGGAGTACCACCTGAAAAAGAAATCTTAGCTACTCTATAATCTGTTCCTTTATCTGTTAAAGTAATAGAAGCAACTGTTTGACTTCCACCTGACCCAGCCATTGTTACTTGAGCTGGTTGAACATCAGCACCAGTTCCGTCTCCACTAATATCAACCGTTGGTTTACTATCATAGTTAGTTCCACCACCTGTAACAACTATTCTTTCAATACCACCTGCTTTAGCATGTAGTGCAGAAGCCTTTTGGTTTAGATATTGAGCGTAATCTGCTTCTGATAAAGCAGCCTCTGCAGTACTATCACTACTATAATCAGATGATTGTCCACCTGCTCTTGGGTCTATAGTTTTAACTGGCATATAAGATGTAGTGAGAAACTTTTCTGCATCTGCCGTTGAAATAGTATACATATATTTCCATATATAACCATCTGACTCTGCAGTTGGTTCAGTTAATGTTTGTACTGGTTGTATTGTTGATGCATTAGTTGGAGCAAAGATACATTTGTATACTTTAAACTCTGATGTTAATACATAAAATGTTTTATCGAAAATATTAGGATCATTTGAATCCCAATCATCGTATGTTCTTCCTGATGTCCAGTCATATCTGTTTACTACATGTGATATGTCACTTGCCGCGACTTTCTTTAATGCAAGTAGGTTAGCTCTTGCCTGACCTTCATCGTCCAAATGATCATTTGGTAGATATAATGGTGAGACAGGATCATCTGTAACGTCTGATGTGCTAGGTGACCATGCATCTGCTTTACCAATACCAACGTATACTTTATCCGTACCTACATCTGCCTTAAAGTTTTCTGCGTTTAAAACTCTAAAATTTGATGTTACTATTGCTGCCATAATTGTTTCCCTTCTTATTCAATGTCTATAAAAGTAGACGTGTTATATTTATTTATATTAGTTGAGTCTATAGTTTGAAGAGTATTGTCCCCTAAAAACTCAATTGTTTGGTTACTATCAAACAATCTAGACGTTGTGAAGAAGTTACTTGGACCTCTTCTTTGTTTATATCCATTATTTATAATGGTTCTAAAATTACTATTTC
>Ga0163109_10002102_pt1 | contig 15652 bp, 14 predicted proteins | sample CRUFie1St13metaG_FD_108704 | JGI IMG/M metagenome (GOLD analysis project Ga0163109, IMG submission 108704) | Marine microbial communities from the Costa Rica Dome - CRUD Field 142mm St13 metaG | ecosystem: Environmental > Aquatic > Marine > Oceanic > Photic zone | place: Costa Rica: the Eastern... | reverse complement strand
TACCATGCTTCTGCATGGGCCAGAGAGGAAACAGCGATTTTAGGGTGTGTTGTAGGTGCGTTTTTCTCGACGTTCAGTATAAGCAGCGAGCACTACCTCAGGCGTCTCTTTCACCCTCCATGCCTCAAGGAGCCAGCTGGTCTCGAGTTCACCAAGCCAGTCGTCGCTGGGCGGGTCACGATCAAGATTACTCGGGAACGGATAGGCATCGACCAGAGCGCGAATTGCTCTGGCAACGAGGGCCTCGTCGGTTTGGTCTAATAAGTGTGGGTAGACATGTCTCACTAATCCGACAAAGTCAATGTGCTCCATAGGCTTTGCTAGTGCCGCGGAGACTTGCAGTAAATTGACCAGTCGTGGTTCAGAAGTGTTATTTCCCCCGGCGGCATGGAATATGCTCGGATTAAAGAATACCAAGTCACCTTTTTTGAATGGGATTTGACTACACTCCCGCTCAAATCGAGTCTGCTCCTCTGCCCGACGGTACGTGAGATAGCCGTCGGGATCGTTTTGTGATCCAAGCAGAAGTTTAGTCGGCCCCATCTCGGTGGGTACGTCACAGTGGATGATCGCACCCTGGAGCGTCATCTTTGTGGAGGCCTGTCGAATTAGGTTAGGCATCTTTTTGACTAGGGATTCTGGGTAAAAGCCAAGATGGTAATCTCGGTGCCCTGTCTGAGGCGATCCACCGGGGACGACCACATTGACCTGTGCTGTGATTTGGTAAAGAGGTCCCAGCCAGGCTTCGCTAACTACATGAAGCCATTCATTACCGTAGTAGTCCGAAAACAGCTGAGGCGCATCCTCAGCAAGCTTATTTAGGGAGTTCCAGAGTCGTTGATTTGAGCCGGCAGCAAAATGATCGGCTGCGTGTCCGCCTTCTCTCTGTATTCGTTTGTAGAAGTGGTCGGCAACCACATCCAGCAGGGAATCGTCTTGATACGCCCCTCGAACTATTAAGACACCGGGGCCGTCCTGGAGCTGCGTCTCGATTTCAGTATGGCTCAAGGAATCGGCATGGCTAACAATTACCTGATCATCCATTCATGCTCCGGATCATTTTTGAAGTGCCATACCCGTTTAGGGCCCGCCATCACGTTAAGATAATAATTGTCGTAACCATGAGGGGCGCCTACCGGATGATATCCCTTGGGTACTTTTACGCAATCACCGTCCTCCACAGCCATTGTTTCGTCGATTGACCGATCGTCGGTGTAGACACGTTGGAATGCGAAACCTTGTGGTGGATTGATACGATGATAGTAAGTCTCCTCAAGCGCTGACTCTTCAGGGATGTTGTCGTTGCAATGTTTGTGCGGTGGGTAGCTAGACCAGTTCCCCGCGGGTGTGAATACTTCGACCACCAGGAGCGAATTTGCTGGTTGTGTTTCTGGCAAAATGTCGTGGATGTAGCGAGTGTTCGTGCCTTGACCGCGCGTGCTTTGGGCCTGATCCGATCGGCCAATTCGACGCGCAGGAAGTCCAGATCCTCCTGGGGCCGAGCACATGCCCAGCTCTAAATCACCAGCCGCCGTGATTGTTACTCTGGTTTTTTCTGGAACAAATAGGTGTTCGGTAAGCTCTTGTGCGAACAAATTTTGCCGTCCCCCGACCCCCTCAAATTGGATGTCGTTCGTGGAGGCATCGAAGGCCCCTGTAATAGGTACGAGACAGTATTCTCTGTCTTCCGTCTGGAACTTGAAAATATCACCGGACTTCAGCTTCACGAGCTTGAACCCCACGAAGCTCCACCCGGCGTTCTCGGGCGTGATGTCGATGACTGTTCCCTGCTGGCCATTTGGTTTGATAAGTAGGGAACTCATACAGTACCTCCAAGCGAAGATTCGAGTTCGGCCAGTTGCTGACCGCCAGCCATTAAATCTTGCAGCTCCTCTGGTGTGATTTCTCCTTTCTTTGCCGTGCCCATCGTTTTTCCGCGGTTTAGCACCGTAAATCGATCGCCGACTGCCAGCGCGTGTCTTACGTTGTGTGTGATGAAGACCACCGCGATCCCGGCTTGTCTCACGCGATCAACTGTTGCCAACACATTCGCGGTTTGTCTTACCCCGAGCGCAGATGTCGGTTCATCAAGGATGAGGACCTTTGCTCCGAAGTATACGGCGCGTGCGATTGCTACAGTTTGTCGCTCGCCTCCTGATAACGTGCCGACTGCTTGATGGGGTCCGCGTAGATTAATGCCCATTTTTCGCATCTCTTCCATGGTGACGCGGTCAGCAAAATCATGATCGAACAGGTTAATACCGAGTATGTTTTTGACAGGTTCATTACCCATAAAAAAGTTTCGGCTGACGCTCATCAGGGGGATCATTGCGAGGTCTTGATACACGGTCGCAATACCGTGCCCCATGGCTTCCCGGGGGTCTCTAAAAGTTAGTCGCTCACCGCGCATAAAGAGTTGCCCAGATGTCGGTGGGTGGACGCCTGACATTGTCTTGATAAGGGTCGATTTCCCAGCTCCGTTATCGCCCAAAAGGCAATGACACTCGCCTGCAGAAACGCTGAAGTTGACGCCTCCAAGTGCGATCACGGTGCCGAAGTGTTTCTCGACGTTTTGCATTTCGAATAACGGAGACATTATTATTTTTCTCCCGTAATTATTCGTCGGATGTAAGTGTTTAGTATGACCGCCGCCAAGAGTAAGACACCGAGAAAGACCCGGAACAAGGAGCTTTCAACACCCGCAAAAAATAAGCCCTGCTGGACCACACCAAATATGAGTGCGCCGAGCGCTGCACCAATGACGCTGCCGTACCCACCTGTTAATAGTGCGCCCCCGATAACCACTGCAATGATTGCCTCGAATTCTTTCAACAGCCCGCGATCAGCTCCGGCGGATCCGAACTCCATGACCTGGCAGGTCGCGAAGACACACGCGCAGAACGCCGAAAACATGAACATTGAAATTTTTACACGGTTGACAGGTACACCAACATATCGAGCCGCCTGGGCATCTCCCCCGGATGCGAAGATCCAGTTACCGAACCGTGTGCGGGTTAAGATAAAGTGTCCGACGATGACCAGGCCGATGGCCCAGATGATCAGGGCTGGTATTCCGTCGATTACCGGTTGCCCAGCCCGGTTGCCGCGTTCGAAGACGTCGATCAGGCCGAGGTCGGCTAGCCAGATAAAGACAGGCTCACCCACCTTTCCGCCAAAAACTGAGGCGAGCCAGTCGCCTTCTGCAGCATCAGACACGCCACCTATGATGGTTTTTCGTTCGATTAACTGGGGAAAGAAAATTGTGAATCCTCTCAGGATAAATAAGAACGCCAGTGTCACAATGAAACTGGGCAAGCCGGTCTTGACGACAATATAACCATTCAGTGCGCCCAACGCCGTGCACAGTAGGAAGGTCACTAAAATTGCTGTCCAAACTGGCCAATCGAGGGTTACCGAAAATATTGCTATCATCATGCCCGCGAATCCAATCATTGAACCGACAGAGAGATCGAATTCGCCGGCAATCATTAGCAGACAGGCCCCAACCGCTATGATCATAAATTGTGCGCTGACGGTCGACCAATTCATTACACCTCGCGGACTAAACATACCACTGTCGTACGCCAGAAATCCGAAAAATAAAAAGACCACAATGGTGCCAGCGATGCTGCCGAGCTCGGGGCGCACGAGCGCTTGTCTCAGAGGAGAGGTGGTTTTGATGCGTTCGTCTTGAGCTAACTCACTCATTGGAAAAACCTTAAATGCTGAGGCACCAGCCTACGGTGCCTCAGGTGGTTCTGAACAGGGGATTGTTTAGCGATACTCGCCAGCAAATTTTTCGACGAGTGTTAGACCTGACTTAGTAACAAATCCTGGTCCCGAGTTGATGTTATTTCCTGGCAAAACACCATAGCGATGGTAGTTCGAAAGGACGACAACAGGCAGGTAAGCCTGCAAGAACGGCTGCTGATCAATGCCCCATTGGATGACGTCGGCTTTGATGCCTTTCACGATCTCTGACCCAAGGTCGAATGTGCCGAAGTAAATATCGCCGGCCATACCGTTCTCTTTGAGTGCGAGCAGCGTTGGGTCTGCGGAGGTCGGGCCCAGTGTCAATACGGCATCAGTTTTTGGGTTGGCATCAAGATAAGCGAGGACCTTATTTTTGATTTCCCCGGGATCTTGTCCAGAGTCAATCATTTGGTTACCCAGATCGATCCCTAAACCGTCGGCAAAGCCTTTACAGCGCTCGGTCGATGACGGGCTGTTGATGTAATGATTCACGCACAGGAAGCTCTTAACCCCGTCGCCTTTGGCGCGTAGACCGGCAGCGTAGCCAGCGTCATATTCAGGTTGTCCGACGTACATTAGTGCACCAACTTCACGTGCCTGATCCGGAGTTCCTGAGTTCATGATAATTACATCCACGCCTGACGCGACCGCGGCCTTGATAGGACCAGATAACACATCATAGTCCGCGAGAGTCGTGATGATCCCGTTTGGATTAGATGCCGCTGCTTGCTCAATGATACGAGCCATGTCAGCCAAGTCCCCGGTCGGTGGGTTCCTATACTCAACCTCAACACCCATTTGTTTGCCAGCGAGTGCGATACCGTTCTTTATGGTATTCCACCAGCTGTCTGAGTCGGGAGCGTGAGACACTAATACGTACCGCTCGCCAGCGGCGCTTGCCGATATTCCTGTCAATGATGCGGCCGCAAGGGCTGAGGCCACTAGTAGGTTTTTAAAAATCTTCTTCATGGGTTGTCTCCAATTTTTATTAGGTTAGGAAGTGCACACGTGTGACAGTCTTCAGACAGCACCTTAAAGGCCAGAAAAAAATTTTGCAACCGGTTGCAAAGATAAATTTTTTTCCTCATCGTAGAGGCGTAAGAGGGAAAAAAATGGAAGAAAACCGCGGAAAACGTCCAACACTGGGTGAGGTGGCCGCTCTTGCAGGAGTTTCACGAAGTGCTGTTTCTAGAACGTTCACCAAAGGCGCTTCGGTATCTCCCCTGACTCGGTCAAAGGTTGAGGAGGCCGCGTCTCAGCTCGGTTACCGTCCTAATTTACTAGCGCGCTCGCTGACCACGAGAAAAACGGGACTGGTCGGTCTCGTGGCCAACAATTTTCATAACCCGATCTTCCTTGAGGTTTTTGATTTATTCACACGCGAGTTACAACGAGAGGGCCTTAGGCCCTTAATCGTAAACCTAACGGACGAGACAGACGCACTGCGAAGTGTCCAGTTGCTTTTGGAGTATCAGGTCGATGCTGTCGTGGTTGCTAGTTCCACCTTACCTGTGGGCTTTGCTGATACTTTCGCCGAGGCCGGGCTGCCGATCGTACACGCGTTCGGGAGGCCAGGCCACCGTAAAGACATTAATGTAGTGGGGATTGACAATATTGAAGCCGGGCGACTAGCTGCGCGACGGTTAATCGCCTGTGGCTATGACCGGGTGGGCTTCCTTGGAGGGCCTGAGAAGGCGACCTCAACACGCGACCGACTAGAAGGTTTCCTCGATGTCTTGAGTGATTATCCAAAAATTCAGACGAGGATTGATTTCGCTGGTGATTACACATTTGAGTCGGGGTTTGATGAGATGGCGTCAATAATTTTACGGGGTCTCGGTCAGGGATATTTTTGTGCGGACGATGTGATTTCGATTGGCGCAATGTCTGCACTACGTCGAGCAGGTTACAGGATCCCTGAGCAGGTCGGGATCATCGGTTTTAATGATATGGAGATGGCCGGCTGGGATAATGTGCGGCTCACAACTATCCGACAGCCCCTTGGTGCTATCATTGCGGAGTCGGTTAACTGTCTTGGGCTAATTTTGTCGTCTGAAATTTCAAATCCGACCCGGCACAAACTATTCCCATGTGAGGTTATTGATCGCGATACACTTCCCCTTACTAATTGAGATCCACCCACTTTCCGTTGTGTTTACCCGACTCTGCAACCGCATAAATCGCTTTGATTGATTCCGCGCCATCGGTCGCCAGAGGAAGCAGCACAGAATTGGCTCTCCTCTCTTTGTTTTTTGCCAGACTGATCACTGCGTAGAGCTCCGAGTAGATATTTGCAAAAGCTAACGGCATGCCCTCTGCGTGACCAATAGTTACCCGGCTTGATTTATTAGCCTCAGGTGACAGGTTGGCTTCGCCACGTTCGATTATGGTGGTCCTACCCCCTACAGGCGTGTAGTACAACTGGTTAGGTTGTTCCTGGGCCCAGCGGAGGCCACCCGTTTCGCCGAACACTTGGATGGCTAGGCCATGCTGCCGGCCAACCGCGCAGGCACTTGTCCAAAGGCGACCTATGACGCCACCGGTCATTCTGAAATTCACCATGGCGTCATCCTCCAGTTCTCGACCTGAGACGAGGCTCACAGTATCTGCTGAGACACGCTCTACGCTCTGGCCTGTAATGAATGTCGCTAGGTGTAGAGCGTGGATCCCACAGTCTGCAAACTGTGCTGAAACTCCGATTTGTGTCGGATCATATCGCCACCGAATTCGGGGGTTATCAGCGTCTGTCGCATCGGCGTGATGACCATGGGCAAACTCAGAAAAAACCATTCGGATCTCGCCGATGTCCCCGCGACTGACCATAGCCTTCATATGGCGAACGAGGCTGTAACCAGAGTAGCCGTAGTTGACCGCGCATATGGATCCTTTTGCTTCAGCGAGATAGACAAGTTCTGTCGCCTCCCCGATAGTCATTGTGAGAGGTTTTTCGCACAACACATGAAAGCCCTCCGAAAGGAAAGCTTTCGTGATTTCATAGTGAGAGTTGTTTGGTGTAGCAATAGTGACGAGATCAATCCGGTCCTTGCGCTTAATTTCGCCGTCGAGCATTTCTTGCCAGGACCCGTAGCTTCTATCAGGTGCCAGACCTAATTCAATGCCAAATTGTTTACCTTCTTCCGGGCGGTGATCGAGCGCTCCTGCCACAAAATTAAAGTAACCGTCGAGTCGGGCCCCAAGACGATGGGCTGGGCCAATCTGGCTTCCCTCTCCCCCCCCGATTAGTCCCCAGTTCAAGCGTACCATTTGGGTTATCTCCTAAAAGCCTACTGCGGAAAGAAACTGTCGATTAGAGATCGCGTCGGTGACGGGTGAAACGTCGAGGGTCGGGTCACAGTCTTGCTCTACAGTTACCCAGCCATCATAGCCGCGATCGGTTAGCAACTGTTTTGCTGCTAGAAAGTCGACAGCGCCTTTGCCGAGGTTACAGAAAATCCCTTGGCCACAAGCCTCGTAAAAGCCGGTTCGATTTTGGATGACTGCTGATTGCACCGCCGGGTCAATATCTTTGACATGTACATATGAAACGCGGTCAAAGTTCTGGTCAATAAATGCCACCGGATCAAATCCTGCGTATGTCTGGTGTCCGGTATCCACGCAGATCTTGAGATAGCGTTCATCGATCTCTTCTAACAGCGCATCTAGCTCGTCTTTGAAATCCATGTATCCGCCCGCGTGAGAGTGTATGCTGACCGAGAGACCGTATTCTTCGGTTCCCATTTTTGCGACATCCCGTATCCGACTGACGAACGCCTTCCAATCCGCTTTTGCCATTGTAATCGCTTCGCTAGGTCTTCCCGCGCAGGGCGCCCTTGCTTCAGAAATTGAATCGATCAGAACCATCTGTTGCGCGCCATGCGTAACTAGCGCGCGCGCGGTCCTTCGTGCTTGGCTCATGACGGTCTTTGATACACTTGAGTCGTGGAATGGCTGAAATACAACACCACCGATCAGCTCCAACAAGTTTTCCGCTAATGCGTCACCAAGTTGCTCTGGATCCTCGGGCATGAAACCGACTGGCCCTAGTTCGATTCCATCATACCCCGCTTGATGACACTCCTCGAGCACTGTGTTCCAGGGTGGGTTTCGGGGGTCATCTGCCCACTCGACACCCCATGAGCAGGGCGCGTTACCTATCTTTATCGCCATAACGATTCCTTACACAGTTGTCCAAGATTGGGATTGGTGTGATCGACGGATCGCCTCACAAACTTTCATCACAGCGAGTCCATCTGAAAAAGAGGGCCACGCCGGCTGGATACCCAGAATTGATTTATAAAAAGCGACCTGCTCAATGATGATCTGGTCTTGGTAGCCAGTGCCGTGGCCAGGCCCCTGGCAAAACATTGCATAACTCCCGTGCCCAGGGCCTGCCAAGATTCGCTGGAATCCAAAATCTTTACCGGCCCTGTAGAGGTATAGGCTATTTTGATCCTCTTGATCAAATTTTATCGCCCCTTTCGTGCCGTGAATCTCATAGCAGAGCCCCATCTTTTTACCATGAGCAACACGCGAGGCCACGATGAAACCGTTGGCGCCATTGGCAAATTTACACATGCATTGAGCGTGGTCATCGTTTGCCTGAGGGAGGGGTTCTTCTTGGCGTACGTTTGGGTGCTTTCTCAGATCAGCAACGAGCTCCGTGATCGGACCAGCAAAGGTAAGCGCGCAATGAATTGGATGCGGCATCAAATCCCCGAGAGTTCCATTAGAATCTCCAGTCTGCCTCCACTCATTTCCCGCTGCATTGACCAAAAAGTCTTCGTGATGTTCTCCGCGATACCAGATGATCTCACCAATATCTCCCGCGGAGAGAACTTCCCTCGCTAGAGCGGTTGCGGGGGTTTGTATGTAGTTGTAGCCCACCATGTTCGGAACATGTGCACCGATCTCGAAAATTTTTTTTGCCTCAGCGAGGTCACGTCCCATTGGTTTTTCGCACAGGATTGCCTTTCCGGAGGCTGCGGCTAGTTCCACGAACCGAAGGTGAGTGTGCTGTGGAGAGGCTATGATGATCGCGTCGATATTATTGTCCTGGAGCAGCGCCTCGGCAGATTTAAAGGCGTGCCTGAAGCCAAACTTAGCTTGGTAGTTCTGGGCCGATTCAAGGCATGATGCCGCAACCCCTTCAAGGCGGATGTCCACGCCCAGTTCAGCATTAGCGGACGCGGCTCTTGCGGCAACCGCGTGAGCTTTTCCCATGTAGCCGCCGCCGATGATACCGACATTGATCACTTTGTAATTATTATTCATGTCACGCTCTGCTTTGCAACCGGTTGCAAAGTTTGTATGCTTCGGATCTATAAAGCAACTCAAAAAGAAGAGCCATGTCGGAATTCATTAAGCTTACCGCTGCCCAAGCAATCGTCAAATATCTTGAAAACCAGTGGATAGGGATCAATGGGTCGCGGGTGCGCCTGTGTGGTGGTGGGTTTGGGATTTTCGGACACGGCAACGTGACTTGTCTCGGTGAGGCTTTATACGAAGCGCGAGATTCTTTGCCCCTTTATCGTGGGCAGCATGAACAAGGCATGGGGTTCGCTGCCGCCGGCTACGCTAAATACAACCTGCGGAAGCGGTTTATGTTTTGCACCGCCTCAGCGGGACCGGGGACGGCGAACCTAGTGACGTCGGCAGCCCTCGCGATGGCCAACCGGTTACCAATTTTACTTCTTTGTGGCGATAATTTTGTTACACGACTTCCTGACCCGGTGCTCCAGCAGGTCGAAAATTTTGGTGATCCAACCTTTGGTGTGACCGACGCATTTAAGCCTGTTGTGCGTTACTGGGACCGGATCACGCATCCTGCCCAGATCATCCAGTCTTTGCCGCAAGCTATACAAACGCTGCTCGACCCGGCCGACTGTGGTCCAGCGTTTATTGGGCTTCCGCAGGATGTACAGGGATGGGCATACGAGTTTCCGCTACAGTTTTTTAGAGAGCGAACCCACGTCGTTCGGGAGGTTATAGCTGATCCCCGGGAGATCTCGAGCGCCGCAGACGTGATATTGGCAGCGAGGAGGCCTTTGATAATTGCAGGTGGAGGGGTCCAGTACGGTGACGCCGTCGATGAACTCAGGCAATTCGCAGAAATCCATCAAATCCCGGTGGCCGAAACAATCGCAGGCCGTGCGAATTTGATTTCGGATCACCCACTTAATGCTGGACCGATCGGGGTAACGGGTTCTAATAGCGCTAATGCTATGGCGACAGATGCGGACGTTGTGATTTGTGTGGGCACCCGATTACAGGATTTTACGACTGGGTCCTGGACATGTTTTTCCGACAAGGCGCAACTGGTTTCCGTGAATCCCGCGCGGTTTGATGCACACAAGCATATGGCCACAGCGGTCGTTGGTGGTGCCCAATCGAGCTTGCCGGCCATCAGCCAATTGATGGGTAATTTCTCGTCGGCGTCAGATTGGTTGGAGAAGCTCAACCTTGAGCAGAGCCAGTGGAGCTTGGTCCGTGACCGCAATGTTGACGTGGCGATTGGACCAAACCGCTACTCTCAAGCTATCGGGGTTGTGAATCAGATGTGTCGTGCGTCTGATCGGGTGGTGGCCGCCGCCGGTGGATTGCCGGCTGAGGTTACAGCGAACTGGCGGACCCGCGGTATTGGAACTGTCGATGTAGAGTTTGGTTTCAGTTGCATGGGGTATGAGATTTCTGGGGGTTACGGGGCCCGAATTGCTCAGCTTGATGACGATCCTGAATCAGACACAATTGTTTTTGTTGGTGATGGATCTTACTTGTTGCTGAACGGCGACCTGTATTCGGCTGTCATTACAGACAAAAAGCTAATCGTAATTCTTTTAAATAACGGTGGGTTTGCGGTGATTGATAAATTGCAAACCGGGAAGGGTAACGCGAGCTACAACAACCTTTTTGTGGATACACCAACAGCAACACGAATGGCCCCGGTCGATTTCGTATCGCACGCTCGAAGTCTGGGGGCCGACGCGGAGAAAGTCGCTGATGCCCGGGCGCTCCAGTCAGCTTTTGCGAGGGCTCAACAGTCGGCTAACAGTTATGTCATTGTGATGGATGTTGACCCATATGACGGATGGACCACCGAGGGGCACGCGTGGTGGGAGGTAGGCACCCCGTCTGTGTCAAAGCGTCGGTCGGTCCGCGATGGCCACGCAGAGACTGAATCCGGACGGCAGCAACAGCGTCGGGGCGTGTAGTGGTTGATCTTGGGCTAGACTCCTCTAAACCATTTTTGGTGATTGGTAGGGCGGGGATGGACCTATACCCTACCCCGATAAATACGAAGACAGCCGACGCCACCGAGTTTGTGTCAGCGCTCGGTGGTTCGAGTGCAAATATCGCGGTGGCACTCTGTCGGTTGGGCCAGAGAGCATCTCTGGTGACATGTATTTCCGACGACGCGATTGGTTCTTTTGTTGAGAACCAATTGAAGCACTACGGCGTTGATTCCCGTTTTCTGAGGAAAGTTAGCGGCGATTGTCGTGCAAGCCTAGCGATCGTTGAGTCGCGAGTGGAAGACCACCAGAGCGTTATCTACAGGAACAACGCTGCAGATTTTCAGATGGACCAAGGTGATTTCGTATCGATTAAGATGTCTGAATTTTCTGCCATGATTATTACTGGTACTTGCCTGACGTCTAACCCTTCCCGGCAGGCGACGTTAGGAGCCTTGGCGCTTGCAAAACAGTCAGGGTTATTGACGATCATGGACCTAGACTATCGTCCCTACTCTTGGGAGACGGAGAGTCAAGCCAGCGAGGTCTATAACGAAGCGGTTGATTTAGTTGATGTCATTGTCGGTAACGATGAAGAGTTTGGACACATGGCGGGCGGCCTCAATTTCGGTGAGGGGTTCGCTAGGTCTCTAGCGTCGCTAGGTAAACTTGCAATCTACAAGATGGGTGGGCGTGGCAGTCGGGCGTTCCTGGGCGACGAAATCATTTCGACAGATGTCTTCCCAGTAACACCGATCAAGCCAACGGGAGCGGGCGATGCTTTTTTGGGTGCCGTTTTGGCAGGTCTCTCGAGCGGCGAGGAATTGGCCAGATCATTAGTCTACGCTAGCGCCAGTGCCGCGCTCGTGGTGACTCGTGTTGGATGCGCCCCAGCAATGCCGACCTTGAGAGAGCTAAACCTGTTCGTCGAGGAGCATGAGGAATCTGTTAAACAAACTATCGGGAGAATGTGATGCATCTTGCGCCCTTTGATAACAAGAACCAACCAATCGTGAACGTCGACAATGAACGCGTCCCACTCAATTATTTCAATATCGTGAAGCTGAGCCTTGGCGAGGAATACTCTTATCAGCTCGTAGATTTTGAGTCATGCGTCGTGCCTGCAACCGGGCGGGTATCAGTGGCCGTTGACGGAACTCAGATCGCAGAAGTTGGACTGCGTACAGAAGATGTTTGGGATGGTGAGCCAGAGGGTGTCTATGTCCCGACGGGCATGACATGCAAGATCCGGTGTCTGTCAAAAACTGCCGAGGTGTTCGTGGCCGGCGCCAAATACAACGAGACTCTCACCCCGTTTGCTGTCCATGCGGATGATATTGACACGGTCCAGTATGGTTCCGATGACACTAAAACACACCGCAAGATCAAGCACATTTTGGGTCAGAAGCAACATGGTCAGGTAGGCCGGCTCTTAGTTTCCGAACTTTTTACCGTTGGCGCGGGAGGTTGGTCCGGTTTTCCCAGCCACAAGCATTCCAAAGACCGTGACGGTGAGACTCGGCATGATGAGACGTATAACTTTCGGTTTAAGCCGGCTAATGGAGGGGCGCTTCAGTTGCTTCAGCGATCAGACTCCGAGCCAGGAGAGGCCTTCCATGTCGTAGACGGATCGACCTTTCTCATAGACGACGGTTATCATCCGTGTTGTGTTTTTCCCGGATGCGAGATGTACTATTTTACGATTTTAGGTGGCGCAACCACGCGTGGCTTGACCCCATATTTTCAGCCAGCCTATGCGGACCAGTTGGAGACTATTCCCGGAATGAAGGCGATGTGGAATAAATTTAAGTGATAGCGAGTCTCCACGAGGTCTTGTTAGCGGCGAAGCACTCGAATCAAGCCGTAGCTGGTTTAGTGTGTTTGGGTTGGGAGGATATGCGGGCCTACGTCCGCGCCGCTGAGATAGAAAATTTACCAGTGATACTGCAAGCGGGCCCCAGTTGTCGCCGCCATACTCCCCTCACCGTACTGGGTCCAATGATGCGGCATCTGGCTGAGCAGGCATCGGTACCGGTTGTGGTGCATTTAGATCACGGCGAAAGCATCGAGGTATGCCGACAGGCGATTGACGCTGGTTTTTCGAGCGTGATGTATGACGGTTCTCGTTTATGTTTGGCCGAGAATATTGAAACCACTCATTCGGTGGTAAATCTTGCGCATCAATATGGCATCTCGGTAGAGGGAGAGATTGGGTTTGTTGGCTATGTGGCCGGAGAAATGTCGGCAATGACTGACCCGGTTGAGGCAGCTACCTTTGCAACAGAAACACGGATCGACGCGATGGCCGTGTCCGTGGGGAATGTTCATCTACAAGTTGATACAGAAACCACACTGGACGAGCAGGTAATTAATCGTATTCAGGAATTAACGGACACTCCACTGGTAATTCATGGGGGCAGCGGAGTCTCTAGAACACAACGCGCACGGTTAGCAGCCACCTCTAATATTTGTAAATACAACATCGGCACTGAGTTACGAACATTTTTTGGTTCAGAATTACGGGAGGTTTTGGTAAACGCGCCGGAGCTCTTTGATCGGATAAAAATATTGGAACAGGTCGAGTCCCGGATGGTTGAGGCGGCACGATCGGTTTTACGGAGCTTGTCAAATGATTGATCTGGCACTTCTTGGGGCGGGCCGTATTGGCAAGGTCCATGCAGAGGCGATTTCTACGATAGGCGATGTGCGACTCAAGTACGTTTTTGACCCTGTCGAAGAAGCCGCCTGTTCGGTGATCGAACAGTGCGGCGCGGTTGCTGCTTCGTTGGAGCATATACTCGATGATCATGACATCCGAGGGGTGCTGATTTGCACCCCATCAGATCAGCACGCGGAGCAAATCAAGCTATCAGTTTTGGCTGGTAAGGCGGTATTTTGCGAGAAGCCCATTTCTACTGATTTGGAGACGACGAGGCATACGCTTGAAGTTGTTGAGCGAAACGAAGGTATGCTCATGTTGGGATTTCAAAGACGCTTCGATAAGCATTTTTCTGCCTTAAAACGCAAGATCGTCGACCAGACCTACGGTCTAGTGGAGCAGATACTCATCATCAGCCGTGATCCTTCACCACCCCCGTACTCGTACATGAAAGCCTCTGGTGGTCTGTTTAAAGATATGACTATTCATGATTTTGACATGGCACGTTGGTTGGTCGATGAACCAATTGCGACGGTTTATGCGACGGGTCAAGCTCTTGTAGATCCAACGACTCGGATAGAAGGCGATGACATCGATACGGCATCTGTCTTGATGACCACGGTATCAGACAAGCAAATCACAATCCTCAACAGCCGAAGAGCGTCTGTAGGTTACGATCAAAGAATTGAGGCGCACTGCGCGAAAGCGACTCTGCAGGTGAACTCAGTCCGTGAGGACAGTGTCTTAGTTCTTGACCAGACAGGAATTTCGGAAAGTCCGCTGGAGAACTTTTTCATGACCCGCTACAAAGACGCTTATCGTGCGGAGATGGCGCACTTTGTTGATTGTTTGATCACAGGGTCTGCACCTCTTGTGACAGGCACAGACGGGCTTGAGGCACTGGTATTAGCAGAGGCTGCTGGGGAGAGTTTACGATCCGGAAGGCAAGTGTCGTGTCAAATCTGACTGTCTTGACTACCGAATAATTGAAACCTGGTCCAATCTTAAACTCAACGCGTAAAGTTTTGAGAATCAGTTTTCATAAATGATAGGGATCAACTAACCGAGCGTATTCGAGATCTTTGCTCGCAGGCTAGAAACCTTTCTCGCCCGTAACGTTCCCTGCGGACACATAGATGACTACCTTCAGTGCATAGCGAGTTTTTTGCATGAAAATAGAAGGACGCTTATGACGCCTTACGGGGCTGTAGCCACGATTTTTGCCATCGCCGGGACCAGTTTTGGTACCTGGGCCTCACGTATTCCCACATTAAAAAATCAGCTGGATTTGGAGCCAGCACAATTGGGCACTATCTTGTCGGTTCTTGCGTTAGCGAGCATCGCGTCTTTTCCTCTAGCTGGACGAGCCATGGACCTGTATGGTCCCGCACGAGTCAGTAAATATCTTGCCTGGTCTACGTTGGCTTCTTTGACTCTTACATCGTTCGCGCCCACGTCTTGGTGTTTAACATTATCTGTCGCGGTACTTGGCGCGTCGATCGGTGCCTTGGATGTGGCCATGAACGGCTGGGGTGCGGAGGTCGAGCGAAAAGGTGTAAGGTCGATCATGTCCTCACTTCACGCCTACTGGAGCCTTTCCGCTGGCATTGGGGGCTTGGTCGGATTAACGGCGATAAAGCTTGGTTTTTCCATCGAGCAACATTTTCTGTTGGTGGTATTGATCATGAGCGGTTTTGCGGGGTTAGCGTCCCGGGTTGACTGGGTGGGCTCGATTGTTAGAGCGTCGACCCCGGCGTTTGCTTTGCCTCATCAGAGTCTATGGTTAGTCGGTTTTTTGATGTTCTGTGCCGCACTTACTGAGGGAGCTGTAGCCGATTGGGCCGCAATATTCCTGCAAGAGAGACTCAATCTCACCGAAGCGATGGCAGTTAGTGGTTTTGTTACGTTCAGCTTGGCCATGTTTACGGGCCGGATGCTCGCTGACAATTTGGTAGAGCAATTTGATGCTATCCGCATCTGTTGGTTCGCCGGCCTGTTGGCCACCTTGGGGCTT
>Ga0163109_10002099_pt1 | contig 15665 bp, 15 predicted proteins | sample CRUFie1St13metaG_FD_108704 | JGI IMG/M metagenome (GOLD analysis project Ga0163109, IMG submission 108704) | Marine microbial communities from the Costa Rica Dome - CRUD Field 142mm St13 metaG | ecosystem: Environmental > Aquatic > Marine > Oceanic > Photic zone | place: Costa Rica: the Eastern... | reverse complement strand
TTCCGCATCTATTCGATGACCAAGCCCGTCGTGGCCGTGGCCGCGATGAGCCTCTGGGAGGAGGGCGCATTCACCCTCGACGAACCGATCTCGAGGCGTCTTCCCGAGTGGGGGAGTCCGAAGGTCCGAGTCAAGGGAAGAATCGTGCCTGCGAGGAACGCGATCACGCCTCGGCACCTGATGACCCACAGCGCGGGCATTATCAAGGGTGATGTCACGCCCCGGCAGCGCCTGCGGGACCTCGATTCCTTTTCGCGTGAGCTTGCCGACCAACCGCTCGCCTTCGAGCCGGGAACGAGATATCGCTACGGTCATTCCATCGACGTCCTCGGGCGCTATCTCGAGGTCATCGAGGGCAAGAGCCTCGACATCATTCTGCGCGAACGTGTCCTCGACCCGCTCGGCATGAGCGACACCGAGTTCTGGATCGCGGACGAGAAGGATCTCCAGCGGACCGCCCAGCTCTACACGAAAACGAAGGAGGGCGACCTGAGGGTGGCTCGCTCGAAGCGCCTGCTGGCCATGAAACCGAAGGCGATGCTGGGTGGCCAGGGACTCCTGTCGACGACCGACGACTACGCCAGGTTCTGTCGGATGTTGGCCAACGGCGGCTCCCTCGGTGGCGTCACGGTCCTGCAACCGGCGACGATCGAACTGATGCAGCGGAATCATCTGGAGGACATCGGCAGGACCTACGGTCTCGGCGGATGGGCCGACGGAAGCGGTCTCTACTACTGGGGGGGAGCCGCCGGCACGAAGTTCTGGGTCTCGACGCCCGAAAGCGCGTTCGGGCTCTTCATGGTGCAGCGAACGGACTACGAGACCGACGCCGAGCAGGCCTTCAAGGTGGATTCACGACGGGCCCTCGAGGACCGATCAAAGGCCACTCGTCCTCCCCGATCGCCTCGGTGACACTGCCGACCGGCGGCGCGGGGCACGCCGCTGCCGTGAGATTCGGCGGAGCGTGGCGTCTTACAGGTTCCCGCGACGATCCTGCTCGATCTCCAGCGCTTCGAAGAGCGCCTTGAAGTTGCCCTTGCCGAAGCTCTGGCTGCCCATGCGGCTGATGATCTCGAAGAACATCGTGGGACGGTCCTGCAGCGGCTTGGTGAAGAGCTGGAGCAGGTAGCCCTCGTCGTCCGCGTCCACCAGGATGCCGAGCTCCTTGATGCGCTCGTGATCCTCCTTGACCGGCTCGTGGCCGTGCTCGCGGAGGACGCCGTTCACCCGGTTCCAGACCGCCTCGTAGTAGGCGTCGGGAAGCTGCAGGAAGTTCACGCCGCGACGGCGAAGCTCGGCGACCGAAGCCAGCTCGTCGTCGGTGCGCAGCGCGAGGTGCTGGCAGCCGGGGGTGTCGTCGTGCCAGTCGAGGTACTCCTGGATCTGGCTCTTCTTGAGTCCGTCGGCGGGTTCGTTGATCGGCATCTTGATCAGCTGGTTGCCGCTCGCCATCACCTTGGACATCAGAGCGGAGTGCTCGGTGGAGATGTCCGCGTCGTCGAAGTGCTTGAACATCGCGAACTCGAGGGTCTTCTCGTACCACTCGACCCAGTGGTTCATCTTGCCCTCCTCGACGTTGCCCACGCAGTGATCCACGAACTTCAGTCCGCAGGGGTTGTCGAGGTTGTACTGGTTGAGTCCGCAGTCGAAGCGCTGCCAGCCCGGCATGAAGAGGCCGCCCTGCTTGAGCTCGGGAAGGGCGTATCGGCCGGTCCGGCTCACGAAGCTGTGAACCACCCGGCCGTAGGTCCTGACCGATGCCACGGTGATGCTGCCGTCGCCGTCGGAGAAGGTCTCCGGGACGTGGGAGGAGACCGCGCCGTTCGACATGGCTCGAGCGTAGGCGGCTTCCGCGTCATGCACGTTGAAGGCGATGTCCTTGATGCCGTCTCCGTAGCGACGCAGCTCCTCGTTCGCGGGATGGTCGGGCTTCAGCGGCGTCTCCAGGATGAACCGGATGTTGCCCTGCTCGAGCATGTAGCGGGCCATCGAACGCGCGCCGCAGGTCAGGTCGTGCAGCTGCGTGATGCGGAACCCGAACATCGTCGCGTAGTAGATCGCGGCCTGCTTGGCGTTGCCGACGCAGAAGCGCACGTGATCGACGTCGATCAGGTGGAGCGGGTCGGTGGCGCCTGCGTTCCGGGTGTCGGGGGTGGTGTCGGTGGTCGTCGATGTGGACATGTCGGTCTTTCCTGCGGGGTGCACTGGCGAATCAACTGTTCATATACTACTCGTGGATGTCACTTACCTCCACCGAATTCAAGCCGGTTCCATGCGTTCGGGAGTGGTACCATCCGGCCGACCGTCGCGACCTCCGTGCGGATAATCCTCGGTCGGACCACGTTTCCCGCTTGACGTCGTCTCACGGGAATCGTTCGTTTCCCGTGATCGGTTCAGAAAGGCATTGCCATGAACGACACCACCGTGCAGCCGCACCGCGGAAGTCTGATCCTCGTCTTCGGAATTCTCTCATTGATGACCTGCTTCGTCTTCGGGATCGTGGCCTGGATCATGGGGAAGGGCGACCTCGCCAGGATGGCTGACGGCACGATGGATCCCTCCGGTGAAGGCCTGACCAGGGCGGGCGTGATCCTCGGCATCGTGGCGGCGTGCCTCAACCTCCTCGCCTTCCTGATGGTGGCGATGCTCGTCCTCGGCGCCGGCGGGATGACCGCCGCGCAATGAACGGGTCCGAACCGGCCGAGACCACCGGCCGTGCTCTACGCGTTCCCTTCCGACTGAGGGCCTGCACGCACGTGCCCCGTCCCGATCGACTGTCCCTCCTCGTGATCGCGGTCTTCGCACTGGTCGTGGGCGGGTTCGAACTCGTGAAGGCGGCGGTACCGTCACCGGTGGATGCACCGGCGCCGAGCCTCTGCCTACTGAAGAACACGACCGGGGTGCCCTGTCCGACCTGCGGCAGCACCCGCGCGGTCAAGGCCGTCTCGCGTGGCGCCATCGGAGAGGCGTTCGGACACAATCCACTGGTGTTCTCGTTCGGGCTGGGACTCGGCGCGGCCCTGGCCCTGCGTCTGGTCACCGGGCACGTCCTGCAGCCGGCCTTCTCGATCGTCGGCTGGATCAGCATCGCCGCCGTGCTGCTGTCGGCGTTCCTCCTCAACTGGTGGTGGGTGCTGCGGGCGGACGGGATCTTCGTCTGGCCGTGATCGGTGCCCGGGACGGGATCGATTCAGTACTGGAGCTGCGCGTGGATCTCTTGGCCCTCGAGGACCTCGCGACCCTTGAGTGCGAGCAGCTCGATCAGGACCGCGATGCCGAGGATGTGACCGCCGCTCTGCTCGACCAGCTGGCAGGCGGCCTTCATGGTGCCCCCGGTCGCGATCAGGTCGTCGACCATCAGGACCTTCATGCCGGGCTTGATCGCATCGACGTGGAGCTGGACCTCGTCGGTGCCGTACTCCAGTTCGTACTCGACGGAGATCGTCTCGTGGGGCAGCTTGCCCGGCTTCCGGATCGGGACGAATCCGCAGCTCAGCGACTGGGCAACCGCGGTCCCGAAGATGAAGCCGCGGCTCTCGGTGCCGACCACGATGTCCGGGCGCTGGGAGCGCCAGGGGTTCGCCATCAGCTCCACCGCGAGCGAGAGGCCGCAGGGGTCCGCGAGCAGGGGGGTGATGTCCTTGAAGACGATGCCCGGCTTCGGGAAGTCGGGAACGTCGCGGATCAGGCTGGTGAGACGGCTGGGCACCCACATGTTGTAGCAATTCGACCGGAGTCATGTCGTGAAGGCCGTCCCCCGATCGCCTAGAATGTCTTCATGAGCAAGTCCTCAGCGAACAAGTCGCAGATCGAGATCGTCGAACCCATCGGCATGCGGGTCCTCCTCCGCAAGGACGAGGACGAAGGTGACCAAGGTGGGCATCCACCTTCCCGACAAGATCGAGATCCCGACCCTCACCGGCCGCATCGTCGCGATCAGCGCCCAGATCGACCGTGACGAGGACTATCCGATCCGGCAGTACGATCGTGTCCTGTTCAACCCGAAGCACGGTGTCCCGGTCGACTTCGAGGGGGACAACCGCCTCTTCGTGATCCCGGTCGAGGACGTCGTCGCGGTCTTCCGCAAGGATGACTGAACCTCGGGAAGGGGAGGACGCGCTGCTGGTCGATCCGACCCCCGGTCGGTTCGAGCTCGAGATGCATCCCCCCGGATCCAAGAGCCTGACCAATCGGGCCCTTCTCCTCGCCGCACTGGCCAGTGGACGATCCATCCTGCACCGTCCACTGGTGTCGGACGACACCGTCGCCCTGCGCGAGGCCCTCGCCATCCTGGGCGCGAACGTCACGGTCCGGGACGATCGCTGGCTGATCGACGGCGTCGACGGCGCCTTTCCGAACGGTGGTGAAGTCGACCTCGGCGACGGTGGCACGCCGGCCCGGTTCATGCTCGCGGCTGCGGCACTCGCACGGGCGCCGGTCCGGGTCGATGGCAGCCCGCGCATGCGGGAGCGACCGGTCTCGGAGGGCATCGAACTCCTGCGCGACCTCGGCGTCACGATCACGGGCACCGGACGCCCCGAACACCTGCCCGCGTTTGTAGAGCCGTGGGGCACGCGTACCGGCGGATCGCTGTCCGTCGGTCGGACCGCCTCGAGTCAGTTCCTCTCGGCGCTGCTCCTCGTCGCACCCTGGACCGACGAAGGCATCGTTCTCGAGCACCTCGATCCACCGACCAGTGCAAGCTACCTCGAACTGACCCGTGGCCTGCTTCGGCGCGTCGGAGCGACGATCGATGATGACGGGCGGGTCCGCTCCGGTGGATTGTCCGGTTTCGAGCTCCCGATCGAACCGGATGCGAGCAGCGCCATCTACTGGTGGTCGGCGGCGGCCCTCGTCCCCGAGGCGTCGGTCACGATCCCCGTGCCCGCCGACAGCCTCCAGCCCGATCTGCACGCCCTCGACCTCCTCGAGGCCTTCGGGGCCCGGATCGAGCGGTGGTCGGAGTCGGTCACCGTCCACGGCCCGCATCGGCTGGTGGGGGCCCGCATCGATGCGGAGCGCTGTCCCGATGCCGCGGTCATGCTGTCGATCGTCGCCGCATGCTGCGAGGGACCCTCCCGCATCGACGGTCTGCGGACCCTGCGGGTCAAGGAGACCGATCGGATCCATGCCGTCGCCACCGAACTCGCCAAGACCGGTTGCACCGTCGTCCAGCATCCGGATGCCCTCGAGATCGATCCTTCCTCCATGGACGAGCGGCCGATCAGGGTGGGCACCTGGAACGATCACCGCATGGCGATGGCCTTCGGAGTCCTCGGATTGGTCCGTCCCGGCGTGACGATCGAGGATCCGGGGTGCGTCTCGAAAAGCTATCCCCGTTTCTGGGCCGACAGGGCCGATTTGATCGATAGCGTCGAGGTCACCCGCCCCGCACCTGAGTGAATAACGGATACTTCCCGGCTCATGTCAGCGTTCTGGTTCTTCGCTCGAAAACTGCTGCGGGAACGAGTCACCCTCGTCTTCGGCATCTTCTTCGCCCTGGTCTCCGCCGGTGGCCTGGGTGTCGGTCTGCTCAGTCTGGCGCCGATCCTCAAGCTGATGCTGGGTGATGATCGCCGCTCGCTCGTCGACATCGCCCGAGACTACAACCTCACCGATCCGGTGTTCATGGTCCCGGACTGGGTCATCGAACGGCTTCCGACCGATCCGTTGGAGGGAGTCATCCTGGTCCTCGTCTCGGTGGGCGTGCTCTCGGTCAACGAGGCCCTCGCCAACTTCGGCCACCAGTTCTGCTCCCTGACGATCTCGATCATCACCGTGACCCGCATCCGACTGGATGCCTTCCGGCATGCGATCGAGATGCCGCTCGGGGAGGTCTTCCGCTTCGGACCCTCGGAGATGGTGAGTCGCATCAACAAGGATGCGATCGCCCTGCAGGCCGGCTTCAACACCCTCCTCGGGAAGTCGGTCGCCCAGGTCACCAAGGGCATCTCCGCCTTCGCGGTCGCGATCATCATCGACTGGCGTCTCACCCTGATCGCGGTCGTGCTCGGTCCCCTCATCGGGGCGATCCTGAAGACCTTCGGTCGGCGGATCAGACGGGGCGCCCGAGGCAGTCTCGATGCCCAGGCGGAACTCCTGCAGGTCTCCGGCGAGGCGCTTCAGGGGCTCCGGGCGATCAAGACCTCGACCGCGGAGCGCAGCTCGATCACCCGGTTCGGCCGCATCAACCGCCGCGTCATGCAGCAGGAATTCAAGATCCGCACCGCGCGGGCGATCTCGAGCCCGCTCGTCGAGGCCCTCGGCGTGGTCGTGGTGCTTCTCCTCGCCGCCTTCGCGGCGAAGCAGATCCTCGCCGGCGCGCTCGAGGTCGATCGCTTCATCCTCTCGATGGCGTCGCTCGCGGTGGCGGGCGCCTCGCTGCGCCCGCTCGCGAACCTGATCAACGACATCCAGGCCTCCGCGGCCCCGGCGCAGCGCCTCCTCGAGGTGCTCGACGAACCTCGGGAACGACGCCGCGGCGCGGGACTGCAGCGCGTGCCCCGGCACGTCGAGGCGCTGACCTTCCGCGACGTGGTCGTCCGCTACTCGAACGCGGAACGCAACGCGGTGGACGGCGTCGATCTCGTCGTGCCCCACGGCCAGACCGTCGCGATCGTCGGACCCAACGGCTGCGGAAAGACGACGCTGCTCTCCCTGGTGCCCGCGCTGCTGACGCCGGTGCGCGGGGCGGTCCTCCTGGACGGTCTGGATCTCGCGAAGGCCGACCTTCGCAGTCTCCGCGGCCAGATCAGCGTGGTGACGCAGGAGCCGGTCGTGATCCAGGGGACGATCGAGGACAACATCCGCTTCGGCCTGAACTCGGTCACCTTCGAGGAGGTCGAGCGGGCCGCGAAGGCCGCGCACGCCGACGGATTCATCGGCGCGCTTCCCCTCGGCTACCAGACTCCGGTCGGCGAATTCGGGTCGACCCTCTCGGGCGGACAGCGCCAGAGGCTCGCGATCGCCAGGGCGATGCTGCGCGATCCCGCCGTGCTCATGCTCGACGAGGCCACCAGTGCGATCGACGCCGAGAGCGAGGACCTGATCAACGACTCGATTCGCGGCTTCTCGGAAGGGAGGACGGTCCTGATGATCGCCCACCGGATGGCCACGATCATGGCCGCCGATCGGATCATCGTGATGGAGGACGGTCGGGTCGTCGACGACGGGACCCATGAGGAGCTGCTCGCTCGCTGCACGCTCTACGAACGGCTCGCCCGGAGCGTCCCGGTCGGTTGAGCGTGGAGCACCGGAGTCGGTTCAGTCCGCGTAGACGAGCACCAGCACCACCGCGGCCAGCACCCCCAGCGCACCCACCCCCAGCATCGCCACCGCGACGGCGAACAGTCGACGCTGGGCGAGATCGTTCCGCGAAACCTGGTCCCGCACGGCATCGACCAGTTCGCCGGTGCGCGCGGCCTGCGTCTCCTGCGAAGCGACGAGGGTGTCGAGCCCGCCGGCCAGTTCGGTGAACCGGACGCCGAGCGCCTCGTTCGACTGATGGGTCCGGTCGAGCTGCTCCTGCAGGAGAGTGAGCGCCTGGGCCTGCCGTTCCCCGGTGGCGCCGAGACCCCGGATCGCCTCCTCCATGGACGCTCCCCTGGCGACGGCGGTGCGCGTGAACTCGCCGACGAGTTCAGCGACCCGACGTTCACTGGTCGCGATCGACTCGGCATGGTTCCGGAGCTCCCGGCCCATCGGCTCGAGATGCGACTCGACGCCGGCAAGCCCCTCCGCGATCCGTTCCTGCGCCGCTCGCTGGAGACCGAGGTCCTCCTTCAGGTCCTGGATGAACCCGTCCGCGTCCGGCTGGTGGGGGGCTTCGGCCAGGTTCTCCCGGCCCGTCGGTGCGGACGTCGAGGCGAGCTCCTCCGCATCACGTGGTTCGACCCGCTCGACGTCGATCTCGACCGTGGCGCGCCTGGGGAAGAGACGGCGGAACGTCTTGAGCATGAACGGCCTCCTTGCCTTTGGATCCAGTGTACCCCGCGAAACCGGGTTCCGGCGGTAGGATCATCACCCAGATGACGATCCCGACGGCCATCACGCGACTTCGTCCGGCCACGAAGGCCTGCCTCCTGATCCTGCTGCTGCTCGCATTGCAGGCTCCGGGCTGTGGAGTCGACGTGCCGAAGCCCCGGGTGGAGGGACCCCGTCCGCGGATCATCAGTCTCTCCCCGGCGCTCTCGCAGGTGCTGATCGACCTCGGCCTCACCGAACACGTCGTGGGTCGGACGCCCTGGGCGCCGGCAGCCCTCGATGCGGCGCCCGTGGTCGGCGACCTGCTCGCCCCGGACCTCGAACGGATCACCGCGGTTCGTCCTGATCTCATCATCGTCCAGCCCACGCAGCGGGGAGTCGATCCCGGTCTGCGCGCACTCGCCGAGGGCAACGGCTGGGGCATCGCACCATGGGAACTCAATCGACTGGCGGATCTCGAACGGGTCCTCGACGAACTGCCCGGGGTCCTGGCCGAGCAGGGGGTCGACGGCACGAGGCTTGAAGGTGTCGTCGCGGCGTGGCGGACCCGACGTGACGAGCTGCTCGCTCCGACCGACGCCGTCGTCGCCCTCGGGCCGACCGCGCTCCTCTTCGGCGTGGACCCTCCGATGGTCTTCGGCGGGGACACCTACCTCGATGATCTCTGGACCGCCCTCGGCGGCGAGAACGCACTCGACCGATCCGGGTACGTCGAATGTTCGCTCGAGGATCTCGTGGTCCTGCGTCCCCCCTCGGTGATCGTGATCGCGAACGGTCCCGAGCAGGCCGGTGACGGCGTCGAGCGTCTGCGCGAGTCGCTGGGGGCGGCGGCGGAGGGAATCCGATTCCATGCCGTGGACGGCACCGACCTGCTCGTTCCCGGCACCCGGCTCCTGGACGGGATCACCACCTTGAAGTCCCGGCTGGGGAAGGGAGCGGGATGAACACGCGCTCCTTGATCGGTTTCCTGATCCTCGCCGCCGTCGTGGTGATCGCGGCCGGAGTCCGCTTCTCCGTCGGTCACGTTCCGGACGACTCCGGCGGCTGGTCGATCGTGATGAGCTGGCCGACCGACGAGGTGCGTCCGCTGCGGCTGGGTGCGCTGCTTTCGGCGGTGGCGGCGGGGTGGTCCCTCGGACTCTCGGGACTGCTGCTCCAGGTCCTGCTCCGCAACCCCCTCGCCTCGCCGTGGATCCTCGGTCTCTCGAGCGGTGCGGGCCTCGGGGTCATGAGCGCGCTCGCGCTTGCCGCGCTCACCGGCATGGCGATTCCCGGTGGAGCGAGCCTCGTCCTGCCTGCGGTGGCGGGTGCGGTGGGGGCGCTCGCGCTCAGCTGGACCCTCGGCAGGGTCAACGGGATGCTGGAACCGCTTCGACTGCTCCTGGTCGGCGTGGTGGTCGCCTCCCTGGCCGGAGCGCTCTCGATGGCCCTTCAGGACGTCGTGCCCCACGGTCTTCGTGCGGACTTCATGGACTGGATGATGGGGCGCATTCCGGAAGCGCCTTCGGGCGGAGTGTTCGGGACCACCCTCGTCTGCGCGTTCCTCGTCACCGTCATCGCCTTCGTTCGTGCGGATCGCATCGATCTCGCCTGCCTCGGGGAGGACGAGGCGGTCTCCAGCGGACTCGAACTCGGACGCATGCGGACCGGGCTCTTCCTCGGAGCCGGCGCACTGACCGCGACGTCGGTCGCCCTCGTCGGTCCGATCGGTTTCGTCGGCCTGCTCGCTCCGCACCTCGCCCGTCTCCTCGTCGGACCGACCCATCGGGTGGTGGTGCCGGCGACCTGCCTCGCCGGGGTCGCGATGCTGCTCTCGGCCGAGGCGGTTCGACAGTTCATCGATCTCGGCGGGGGACGACTGCACGTCGGCGTCCTGACCGCGCTGCTCGGTGGTCCGTGCTTCCTCTGGCTCCTCTGCCGGGGTGGGGGTGGACCCGATGATTCGTCTCGAGGGCATCGAACACGACTACGGTCGCGGGGCGGTGGTCACCGGCATCGATCACGTCTTCTCCACGGGTCGCGTCACGGCGATCTGCGGTCCGAATGCCGCGGGCAAGACGACCCTGCTCCGGATCGCCGCCGGCCTGCTCGCTCCGAGTCGCGGCACGGTGCGGCTCGGGGACCGGGACCTCCGGGGCCTGCAGGCCGGGGCACGGGCCCGACGAATCGCCTTCATGTCACAGCGCTTCGACTGTGCCAGCGGGTTCCCCGTTCGTCGAATCCTCGAACTCGCCCGGGTGATGGTCGGTCGCGATGCCGCGGCGATCTCCATGGTGGTCGATGCCCTCGGGCTCGAACCGCTGCTCGATCGCGGCATCGCGGAACTCTCCGTCGGGCAGTGCCAGCGGGTTGCACTCGCGAGAACGCTCGCCCAGTGCCCCGGCGACGGGGTGATCGTCCTCGACGAACCCCTGGCGGCCCTCGATCCACGATGGGCCCACGAGGCCTCCCGCTTGTTGCAGAGGCGTGCTCGTGGCGGCGCGACCGTGCTGTTGTCCGTGCATGAACTCGCGATGGCGGCACGCCTCGCCGAGGAGGTCCTGCTGGTCGGCGATCGAAGACTGGTCGCCAGCGGGCCGACCGACGAGGTGCTGTCGGTCGAACGGCTGGAGGCGGCCTACGGGATCCCGTTCGAACGGCTGGTCTCCGGTGACGGAACCCTGATCCCAATACCCGGAACGCACTCCGACCCCTCCGAGCGGGTATGATCCGGGCATGAACAGCATCGGCGGTCTCATCTTCCTGCTCATCATCATCGCCCAGGGGGTGGCCGCGGTGGTCGCGGGCATCAAGAAGCGTCAGGCCGAAGCGGCCAAGGCCCAGCAGGCCCAGCAGGCCCAGCAGTCAGGCGGGCTCCAGAGTCGGGCCGGGATCGACGTCGGGACGCAGACCCCGGTGAACGACCGCGGGACGCTCGTCGCGGATCCCCGATCGGATGTCGTGAGCAGACGACGGCGTCAGATCGAGGAGCTCCGCAGACAGGCGCAGCAACGTGTGGCCGATCGTCCAGCCCGAACCGGAAATGCGACCGAACAGCCGACCGCCGCACGCCGCCCGCTCGAGCCGACCGCCCGTCCCGCTCAGGCGCCTCCTCGGCCGGCCGCCCCGGCACCGCCCCAGGTCGTGCCGCTCCCCGCGACCCAGCAGCGCCAACCGGTCCGGGACGCGCGCCCGGAGTCACCCATCTTTGGGGCCTTCGATCGGGCCACCAGTCGTTCCGAGGGACGTGGCGGTCGTACCGCACGGCAGCTCGCAGGAACGCTTCGTTCGCGGAGCAAGCTGCGTGAGCTCGTGGTCCTGAAGGAGGTCCTGGACCGACCTCTGGCCCTGCGAACCGACGATTCATCCGGACGGACATGACTTCAAGTTCGAAGCGGATCGTCTCAAGATCGCGTCAAATGTCCTCCCATTGGCCCATTTGCTCTGCTACACTCCGCCCCCAACAGCCTTCCGGCCGCCCAGTCGTGGGCGAGCCAGTCGATGACTGACATTTGACGAGGTTCTCGATGATTGATATCCGAAAGCTCAAGGAACTGATTCGCCTCATGGTCACGAACGACCTCACGGAGCTGGATCTGCGGGATGAACAGGAACAGGTGACCCTTCGTCGCCCCGGCACCCAGCCGGTGGTGCAGGCGGCTCCGATGGTCGCCCCGGTCGCAGCCCCGGCTCCCGTCGCCGCAGCGCCCGCCGCCGCGGCCCCGGCTGCGGCCGAAGCGCCCGCACCTGCCGCACCGGAAGCCGATCCGGACGAGGGACTGGTCGCGATCGAAAGCCCGATGGTCGGCACGTTCTATTCCTCGCCTTCCCCCGACAAGCCGGCCTTCGTCTCCGCCGGTGACTCCGTCTCGACGGAGACCGTGATCTGCCTGGTGGAAGCGATGAAGATCTTCAACGAGATCAAGGCCGAGACCAGCGGCACGGTCGAGAAGATCCTCGTCAACAGTGGCGACGCCGTCGAGTTCGGCCAGCCGCTCTTCATGGTCCGCCCGGTCTGAACGGCACGCTTACTCGCTCGAAGGGACGTAGCCTCATGTTTTCGAGGATTCTCATCGCGAATCGTGGTGAAATCGCGCTTCGCATCATCCGGGCCGCGAAGGCGCTCGGAGTCGAATCGGTCTGTGTCTACTCGACCGCGGATGCTGACGGCCCCTGGCTTCGCCATGCCGACGAGGCCGTGTGCATCGGAGAGGGGCCGTCCGCGGACAGCTACCTCCGGATCGACCGGATCATCTCCGCCGCGGAGGTCACCAACTCCGAGGCCATCCACCCCGGATACGGCTTTCTCGCCGAGAACGCGCACTTCGCCGAGGTCTGCCGTGACAGTGGTTTCGCCTTCATCGGACCGAGCCCCGAGGCCATGGCCCTGCTGGGTGACAAGGTCTCCTGCAAGAACCTGGCCCGCGAGACCGGCACCCCGGTCTTCCCCGGCACCGACGACGCCATCGAGGAGATCGAGGAGGCGGTCTCGGTCGCCAGCGAGATCGGCTACCCGGTGATCGTCAAGGCGGCAGCCGGCGGTGGTGGTCGCGGCATGCGCATCGCACGCGACGAGGAACAGCTCAGGGCCGGCATCGAGTCCGCGCGCCAGGAGGCGGCGGCAGCCTTCGGTGACGGTCGCGTCTACATCGAGAAGTTCCTCGAGCAGGCTCGTCACTTCGAGGTCCAGGTGATCGGTGACAGCCACGGCAACGCCGTGCATCTCTATGAACGTGACTGCACCTCCCAGCGACGCCACCAGAAGCTCATCGAGGAGGCGCCCGCACCGGGCGTCGATCCCGAGCGCCGGGATCAGGTCGCGCTCTCGGCCGCCAGGCTGATCGAACGCGCCAACTACAGCGGCGCGGCCACCGTCGAGTTCCTCATGGACCACGACCAGAACTTCTTCATGCTCGAAGTGAACACCCGCGTCCAGGTCGAGCATCCCGTGACCGAGATGATCACCGGGATCGACGTCGTCGCCGAACAGCTCAGGGTGGCCTCGGGCGAACCCCTCTCGGTCACCCAGTCGGACATCTCGGTCAACGGCCATGCGATCGAGTGCCGCATCAACGCCGAGGATCCGGACCGGGGCTTCATGCCCCAGGCCGGTCTCATCGAGACCTGGCGTCCTCCCGGGGGTCCGGGGGTGCGTCTGGATTCCCATGCCAATGGTGGCTACCGGATCCCCCCCAACTACGACTCGATGATCGGGAAGCTGATCGTCCACGGCCCGGATCGCGAGACTGCGATCGCCCGACTCCGTGCGGCCCTCGACGAGTTCGAGGTCGGTCCGATCAGGACCACCATCCCGCTTCATCGTCGCTTGATGGACTACCCGCCGTTCATGAACGCGGACTTCGACATCCACTACGTGGAGCGATGGCTCGAGGAGCCCGCCGCGAAGGCCTGACCCGACTCCCGTCCCGCGGGATGGACGGACGCTCCGCCACGAATGCAACCGCCCCCCGGTCCACGGCCGGGGGGCGTTCGATGGTCCTGTGCCGGGGGAGCGGCGGTCCGCCCTGATCCGGAGTCGGTCACTTCGGTGGCGGAACGACCCGGTTCATCGAGGCCACCGCGCTGTCGCCGGCGCGCACCTCCCGGAGGGTCACCCCGACGGGAACCCTGTAGATCAGGTAGAGGGTGGTGGTGCCGGCGGAGGGGATCGACGGCATGGTGTTGATCGAGCGGATCGGAGCGGCGGGATCGAAGCTGATCTGGGTCTTCTTCGGCCCCTGCCTGATGTAGCCGGTCGGGTAATACGTCTCCCCCTGGGAGTCGACGAGGACGAGGGCGTCATCGCCCTGCCCGGCCCGCTTCAGCTGTTCGGTGTCCACACGGCCGCCTCGGGTCACCGCGAGCTGGACGATCCGGGTGTCGATGTCCTCCTGGAAGTCGTTCACGCGGAGCTTCGGGGAGACGGTGGTCGCCGGGGCGCCGCTGTTGAACTCGCCGGAACCGCGGATGACCAGGTTCTTCTCGTCGGTGATCTGGAGTCCGCCTCGGTTGTTGTAGGAGAGGCGGAGCCGGATGTCGGTGGTGAACTCCAGGTCGTTCCCGCCGAGCGGCGTGCCGCCGCCGGAGGGGAGGTTCTGCGGTGCGGAGCCGCCGGAGACGATGTCGGTCGGTGCACCGTCGACCACCTCGATCTTGGGAAGCTCGATCCGGAGCCCCTTGATCTCGAGGAAGTAGTCCTTGTTCGCGAGCGGTGCGCCGATGTCCTTGGCCGGGAAGACCAGCTGGAACGAGAGCTTCTGCTTGCCGGACATGCTGGTCACGTAGTTGCTTGCATCATCGAAGGCGAAGAAGCCCGGGCCGTTCTTGGTCGGTTGTCCGTAGAGCATCGGGAACGCCACCCGTGCCTTGCCCTTGCTGGTCCCGGAGGGGGCGATCAGTCGGGCCTGGGCCGCGGAGAGGGTGAACTGCTTGCCGTTGTCGAATCCGGACACGTTGATGTCGATGGTCAGGATGTACGCGCCGGAAAAGCGGGGGAACTCCGAGTTGAGCATCGCCGGGTCGAACTGCCCGGAGTAGACCGCTCCGCCCTTGGCGGGGATCGTGATCGACTTCGGCTGCAGCCAGGTCCGGGTGTTTCCGTCGTTGCCGGCGTAGCTGTCACGGACCAGCGACCACGAACTGCGGTCGAGGTCGGGGCGACGCTGGGCGAGCGCACCTCCGTTGATGACCGGTGCGAGACTGCTGGTGCTGAGAAACTCGTAGAAGCCCGTGGTCAGGCTGGCGGGGATCATCGGGGTGCCGGAGATCTTGTCCGGTCGTCCGTTGCCGCCCATGCGGGCCCAGCCGGTGTAGCCGAAGCCTTCGGATCCGAACTGGAGCATGCCCGCGGCGATGGTCACGATGCCGACGCTCAGGAGGGCTCCGGTGAAGCCGAACACCGACGCACCGATCCAGTCGACGGTCTTGTTGAAGTTCAGGTTGTTCGGGACCAGCTTGTCCATGGACAGGCGCAGGGCGACCAGGGCGCTCAGAAACAGCATCGCCAGGGAGGTGCCCGCCATGTAGGGGGCGAATCCCCCCACGGAGTCCATCAGGCCGAAACCGACCGGTTCCCAGAGGCCGAGTGCGAGAGCTCCGGCGGAGATCACGCAGATCATGTGCAGGAACGCGCTCAGCAGGCCCTGCCTGGCGATGGCGCCGGCGATGATGAGGGTGAGCAGGATCAGGAGAATGGGCAGCATCGTGTGATTGCCTTCCGGGAACGGTGGGGATTAGTTCGTGGCCTTGGCGGTTTCGGCGGGACGCGCACCCGAGGAGGCGGGCTTCTTGGGGGCGAGCACCCGGACCACCTCGTCGATGGTGGTCAGGCCCTCCCGGACCTTGTGCAGGCAGGCTTCCTGGAGGTTCGGCATCTTGTGCGTCTTGCGCACGTGGCGGTAGGCGCCCTTGAGGTCGTTCTTCGCGGTGAGCTTGCGTGCGGTGTCGTCGAAGGGGATCACCTCGAAGGCCGCGATGGTCCCGGTGTAGCCGGTTCCGTTGCAGGCATCGCAGCTGACCACCTTGTTCTTGATCTGCACCTTGCCCGAGGCCTGGTAGAAGGTCGCGTTGGTGACGCCGGCCATGCCCATCTTCTTGAGCTGCGCCTCGTCGGGCTGGTACTGCTGGCGACAGGCGGGGCAGACCCGTCGAAGCACGCGGCAAACGGTGATGCCGATCAGGCCCGCGGCTGCCTTCTCGAGGTC
>Ga0163109_10002098_pt1 | contig 15665 bp, 15 predicted proteins | sample CRUFie1St13metaG_FD_108704 | JGI IMG/M metagenome (GOLD analysis project Ga0163109, IMG submission 108704) | Marine microbial communities from the Costa Rica Dome - CRUD Field 142mm St13 metaG | ecosystem: Environmental > Aquatic > Marine > Oceanic > Photic zone | place: Costa Rica: the Eastern... | reverse complement strand
GTCCGCATGTGTCGCATGTGATTCTGCCCACACATCTTTTTATAATCAGCTCTTTCGGGACATCTATTAGAAAAACATATTCAAGTGAAATATTTATATTTTTAAGTAGGCTATCAAGACTAGAAGCTTGAGATAAGTTCCTTGGGAAGCCATCTAGTATAAATCCATTTTTGCATTCTGAGGATTTAATTTTTTTTGATACTAACTCCAATACAATTTCATCACTTACAAACTTGCCCGTGGACATTATTTCTTTGAGTTCCTTGCCCATTTCAGATCCAGATGAAGTCTCTGCTCTTAACAAATCCCCGGTTGATATTTGTGGTATGTTAAATTCAGTTTCAACTTTTTTTGACTGAGTACCTTTCCCTGAGCCCGGAGCTCCTAAAAATAATACATTCATATTCCCCCCTATTTTATTTAAAGCAATGGAGCTAATACAAGACTAACTATTGCCATAACGTTAATCAATATATTCATTGAAGGACCTGAAGTATCTTTTAGAGGATCTCCGACAGTATCTCCAACTACTGCTGCTTTATGCGTGTCTGATCCTTTCCCTCCATGATTACCTTTTTCAACATATTTCTTAGCATTATCCCATGCACCACCAGCATTTGACATCGTCAAAGCAAGCAATATGCAGCTTACGAGTCCTCCTCCAAGAAGCCCACCGAGCATTTCTGGTCCAAAAACAAGACCAACAATAACTGGTGAAAAAACTGCGATAGCTCCAGGGACTACCATTTTTTTAAGTGCTGCTCCTGTTGCAATCTCAACACATTTTTGATTATCGGGTTTAGCAGTTCCTTCCATAAGCCCTGGAATTTCTCTAAATTGTCTTCGTATCTCATTAATCATTGAATAAGCAGCATCACCAACTGCGGTGATTGTAAGTGAGCTTACGAGAAATGGAATCATTCCTCCTATAAACAAGCCGATTAATACATTTGTATCTGTAAGAAGTAATTGTATTGGAACTTCACGACTATGATTAACTTCCTGAACAAAAGCAGTTATGATTGCTAACGCAGCTAAAGCAGCAGCCCCAATCGCAAATCCCTTACCTATGGCAGCAGTCGTATTTCCAACTTCATCAAGACTATCAGTTATTTTTCTTGTATCTTCCCCAAGTCCACCCATTTCTGCAATACCACCAGCATTATCAGCTATTGGACCATAAGCATCTATAGCCATTGTAATTCCGACTGTAGCTAACATTCCTACAGCAGCGATACCAACCCCATATAGTCCAGCAAAATGGTTAGATAAAAATATTATAACCACTAGTGTAATTATAGGTATCACAACTGATTGTAATCCTATTGATAGTCCTGTTGTAATTACTGTTGCCGAACCTGTTTGGCCTTGCTCAGCTATCTTTCTTACAGGTGCGCCACCAGTATAATATTCTGTTACGAGACCAATAATTATTCCCCCAATTGTTCCTGATAGAACAGCATACCAAGCGTTCGTACTAACGCCTATGAAGTTAGTTACGATATATGCAAGAAAAATAAATGATATTGCTGAAGCAAAAGTCCCGCCTCGAAGTGAATTTGCAATATTAGTCTCATCACTTCCTTTTCTACCGGCTAAAATTTTAATAATTAATATACCTAAAATTGAACAAAATAATCCTAATGAAGCAAGAGATAGAGGTAAAAACATTAGAGTTTCTCTTGTACCTAATTCAATTATCTCATCTTTTAACATAGTAGAGGCAATAGCTATCGTTGCGATTATTGCTCCACAATAAGATTCAAAAATATCTGACCCCATTCCTGCAACATCACCCACGTTATCTCCGACATTATCAGCTATAACTCCAGGATTCCTGGGGTCATCTTCTGGAATATTTTGTTCAACTTTACCCACAAGATCAGCTCCAACATCAGCAGATTTAGTAAAGATCCCACCACCTACTCTTGAAAATAATGCCACGACAGAAGCACCCATGCCAAAACCATGAATAGTTGATGCTGTGTTTGGATCAGAGCCGTAAAGAATGTATAAAATACCAAGACCAAGTAAACCCATGGCAGCAACTGTAAGTCCCATGATAGATCCACCAAAAAATGCTACTGATAAACTATCTTTAACTCCTGAGTTTTGTGCTGCTGTAGCAGTTCTAACGTTAGCTTTTGTAGCGGTATACATTCCAATAAAACCTGTTATGGAGGAACTTAAAGCACCAACTATAAATGCCACTGTACTACTTGTTCCGAGACCTATGTATATCCCGACAATCAAAATTAATGAAAATACGAATAATATTGAATATTCTTTTTTCATGAAAGCCATAGCTCCCAGGTGTATTTCATCTGATATATCAGTTAATTTTGTTTCGCCAGCAGGGTATTTAATAACCGCCATGTAGAGTAAATATGCTGCGAATAAGCCTAAGAAACCAAATATTATTGGTATTATGTCCATATTAATCATCCTTTATTTATTTTACTTTTTCTTTTTAAAATCTTACCTATAATACAGATATGGCAAGTATGCATCGAGACGAGGTTACCAGAAAAAAGCAAAGGTTTGAAGAGAAAACTAGTTGGGAGGAGATCATTGATCCTGCCAAAGATAGATTATCACACAAAATTAGAGCGTTAATCGCAACATTTATTGTCTTTTTAATATCATTATTCTACCTTGATCACATTTACTCTATTCAAATCACAAATCACAATTTATATGTAACTAAAGCAGATGATAATCGTATTAGAGTAAGGCCAATCGAGCCCATTAGGGGTAAGATCCTAGATAGGAATGGTCAGGTACTTGCTGAAAGTTATGACACTTTCGATATCATTGCTAAAAAAGAGAATATCATATCAAAAGATTTATTTATAAAAAATGCCACCAAAGTATTCAACTTTAATCAAGATGATAAAAATAATTTAATCAAACAATTTGATAATAAAAAACTTAAAGAAATTAACTTAAAAAAAGGGACTACTATTGAGGAGTTTACAAAATTAGCTGTTGATCAGTACCTTCTCCCTGAAATGGAACTTATTATCAATTCTAATCGTCGCTATGTATATCCAATGCAAACTTCACATTTATTAGGATACACGGGAAAGTTATCTGAGTCTGATTTTGAATCTGTTGTAAAAATTAAAGATGGCATGACACATGTTGGCAAGATTGGTATCGAACGTTTCTATCAAAATTTATTATCTGGTTCGCCTGGTTATGAAAAATTAGAAACAAATGCAAATAATGAAATTATAAGGGTCCTAGAAAAAAAACCAGCATTTAAAGGTAGTGATATTTATTTAACAATTGATATAAATCTTCAAAATTATTCTTATGAATTACTAAAAGGTAAAAAAGGATCCGTTATTGTAATGAATCCATATAATGGTGATATCTTAAGTTTTGTTAGCCATCCTGGTTATGATATTAACCTTTTTGCCGAAGGTATCTCTTCTAAAGATTACAGAAGACTTTTAAATGATAAATCTAAACCACTATTCAATAGAGCGCTTATTGGTCAATATCCACCCGGATCAACAATAAAACCATTTTTTGGAATAGTTGCTTTAGAGGATAACATCATAGATAAAAATAATTTTATAGGTTGTTCAGGCGCATATAAATTAAAAAACTATAAGAGACCCTTCAGATGCTGGAAAAGAGACGGCCATAGAGATGTTAATATGTCTTCCGCTATTGCAAGCTCATGTGATGTATTTTTTTATCATTTAGCAAAAATATCAGGCATTGATTATATGCATGACAAGCTAGCTAAATTTGGTTTTGGCAAGAAAACATTTATTGATTTATATGGCGAGCAAGAGGGCCTACTTCCATCACGAGAATGGAAAGACGAAAATAGACAAGAACCCTGGTATCCTGGTGAGACTTTAAATATTGGAATCGGGCAAGGTTATTTTTTAACAACACCATTGCAACTAGCTAATGCTACTTCATTATTAGCGAGCGGTGGTGAGAGTATTACACCCCACTTGTTCTTAAAAAGTTCAGATGCAAAATATAAAAACATCACCGAGTATGACTATAACAAAAATAAAAATACAATCGAGATTGATATGGATAGTTTGCATATTATTAATGAATCAATGTGGAGAGTTATCTATGATAGAAAAGTCGGAACGGCATATCATGTTAAGAAAATTGATGGAATTGAATATGCTGGTAAAACAGGCACCGCTCAAGTTTACAATTTAGATAAAGGAAAAACTGGAACAGAAGCATTACAGGACCATGCACTGTTTATAAGTTTTGCACCGTTTGAAAGACCAGAAATAGTTGTCGCAGTTATTATTGATAATGGTGGCAGCGGCTCTGCGGTAGCAGCTCCCATTGCAAGGAACATTATTAACTTTTATTTTAAAAACATTAAACCACAGGTAGCACTAAAATGAGCTATGCGCGAAGTGAATTTGATGGCTTTTCATCCCTCTTTAAGATTGATGTAAAATTATTTGTCTTGGTAATGACTATAGTTATTTTAGGTCTTGCTACTCTTTACAGTGTATCTGGCGGAGACACTAATTTAGTATTGAAACAAGTAGTTAGGATTTTTATTGGTTTAGTAGCTATGATTATCCTAGCACAAATACATCCTGATAATTTCCGGTTGTTTTCACCTTTCCTTTATACTTTCGGAGTTTTACTTTTAATATTAACAATTTTTTTTGGTGTGGGTAAATCAGCGGATAGATGGTTAGATTTATATTTTGTAAGATTCCAACCATCAGAACTGATGAAGATATTTGTTCCTTTAATGATTGCCTCATTTTATTCTGATAAAGCCCTACCTCCAAAATTAAAAAATCTTACTATCGCAGCATTTTTGATTATTATTCCAGCAATACTCATAGCAAAACAACCAGATCTTGGCACAGCAATATTAATTACGAGTTCAGGCGGGATTGCAATACTCTTAGCAGGAGTAAAATTAGCCCACATTTTCTTGGGCACGGGTGTAGTGATAGGCGCCATACCGATACTTTGGTCAAATATGTATGACTATCAGAAATCTCGAGTAATATCTTTTTTTAGTCAAGAACAAGATGTCCTTGGATCAGGCTACCATCTAGCTCAATCAAAAATTGCGCTAGGATCAGGAGGCTTATTTGGAAAAGGCTATATGAACGGCACACAATCGAAACTAGACTTTTTGCCTGAAAATCATACTGATTTTATTTTCTCCGCATATGGAGAGGAATTCGGTTTCATGGGTATATCACTATTGATTACCCTTTATGTGCTTACTATATTTCGAGGGATGAGTATATCTATTAAAGCTACAGATAATTTCTCAAGAATATTATCTGGAACATTAATACTAACAATATTTTTGTATGTGCTTGTGAATGTAGGAATGGTCATTGGTATTCTTCCGATAGTAGGAGCTCCTTTACCATTTATGAGTTACGGAGGAACCTCAATGTTGACTGTATTTGCTGCTCTTGGGATTATCATGTCAATTAAATCACATCAAAGATTAATGAGAAAATGATGAAATATTTTCTAATTCTATTTATTGCTACTACTGCCACAGGTGTTTTTGCAAACACTTCTTACAAATCGACTGAAGTTAATAATTTTATAAATTATATGTATGAAAAGCATAATTTCGAAAAAGAGGATTTAAGGAGATTATTTGATCAAATTAAAGAAGAAAAAAAATTGAAAAAGTTTTTTAAAAGAGCACCCGAAAGAAGACTTACTTGGAATGGGTGTGATTTAAAAGAAAATAATTGTATCAACTATAAAAAACTATTTGTTAATGAAAGTAATATTAAAAATGGTATGGTCTTCATGAAACAAAACTCCGTAATATTGAAAAAGGCATCAGAAAAATATGGGGTTCCTGAAGAAATTATCACAGCAATTATTGGTATTGAAACTAGGTATGGAAAAAATTTAGGTAAATTTAAAACATTTGATACACTTGCGTCTTTAGCTTTAGGTCCAAATAAAGGTAGAAGATATAAATTTTATAGATCAGAGCTTGAAAATTTTTTATTGCTATGCAGAGAAAATAATTTAACCCCATCATCAATAAAAGGCTCGTACGCAGGAGCGCTAGGAAAGCCCCAATTTATATCAAGCTCATATCGAAACTACGCTGTGGATTTTGATGGCGATAACTATGCTGATTTATGGGACTCTGATGCAGATGTCATAGGAAGTGTTGCAAATTATTTAAAACGTAACGGTTGGGTCAGAAACGGACTCATTCTAACGGACCTGGATAGTAATAATTCTAAACTTGAAATAATATCTCAGAAAACATACAAGCCACATACAAAATATAAAGAATTTTTAAATTTGGGTATAAAAGCACCAAACAAAATTAATCATAATGAAATACTATCTGTTATTAAGAGAATAGAGGCTAGTGATACAGTTTATAGTCTAGGACATAATAACTTTTATACAATCACAAGATATAATAGAAGTAGATTGTATGCGCTTGCAGTTCATACATTAGCTGAAGAAATAAAAATACAATCAAAATAGAGTGTTGTGTTAATATACATTTATATGATTACAAAAAGATTATCTATACTTATTGTTATTTTTTTCATAGCTACTGTTAACGCATCACCCATTCCGCCTGCACCAGATGTCAATGTAAAATCGTATGTTTTAATGGATTTTGATAGTGGCATGATACTAGCATCTTCTAATGAGGATTTAACTTTACCTCCTGCAAGCATTACCAAAATCATGACAGCATATATTGCATTTACAGAATTAAAAGAAAAAAACATATCTCTTGATGAAGAAATACTGGTAAGTAAAAAAGCATGGAAAACCGGTGGATCAAAGATGTTCATAGAGGTTGGCAAAAAAATAAAACTAAGAGATATATTACAAGGTGTAATTACCGTGTCAGGTAATGATGCGAGCGTGGCACTTGCAGAACACATATCAGGTGACACAAAAACATTTTCTACCTATATGAATCAAATAGCAAAAAATATTGGATTGACTAATACAAATTATTCAAATCCAACCGGGCTTCCTGACGACAACTTGTACACAACTGCCCACGACATAGCACTATTGTCGAGAGCACTTATAACTAATTTTCCAGAGTTGTATAAATTGTATTCTACAAAATCATATACATTTAATGACATAAAACAGTATTCAAGGAATAAACTTCTTTTCATTGATGATAATGTAGATGGAATTAAAACCGGATTTACCAAAGCAGCGGGCTATTGTTTAGCTAGTTCTGCGAAAAGAGGACAAAGAAGATTAATCGCGGTAGTCATGGGAGCGCCATCACCTGACATTAGAATACAGTCGAGTAGAACTCTTTTAGAATATGGTTTCAGATTTTTTGAAACTCATAATATTTTTAAAAAAGATAAAACTATATCTACAATAAAAATATATGGAGGAGAAAAATCAGAATTACAATTTGGTGTGAGTCGTGATGCTGTAATAACTATTCCAAGACGTCAGAAGAAGAACTTAAAATATGAATATGTTATTGACAAGAAATTATCAGCACCAGTAAAACAAAACGAAATTATAGGTTTTATGAATATAAAGCTAGATAATAAAATTATAAAAACATATAAGCTTTCAGCTCTTGAGGATATCAATCAAGGATCATTATACAGGCGTACTATTGATTCGTTTTTAATGGATTTATAATGTCACAGTCAGAAGTTGTTTACCTAAATGGAAAATATCCACCTAAAGACCAAGCATCACTCTCTATTTTGGATCGAGGTTTCTTATTTGGAGATGGTGTTTATGAATTAATACCACTTCATAATAAAAAGATATTTTATATGCAACATCATTTTATGAGACTTAAGAAAAGTCTAGAATTAATCAACATAGACCCGAGTATTGTTGATGAAATTAATTTTGAGAAAATAATCAATTCACTGACAGACTCGAATGGCTATGTAAATCACTTTATCTATATTCATATTTCTAGAGGAGTCGATAACTCTAGAAATCATATCTACATGGAAAATACTGCTCCAACAGTTTTGGTGATGGGAGAAAAGTATCAACCTTTTGATATTGATAATATAATAGCAGGTAAGAGTGCTGTAATAGAAGAGGATTACAGGTGGCTTAAGTCAAATATAAAATCAACATCCCTTTTAGCCAATGTCATGCTTAAGAACAAAGCTAATTTAAATAATTCTTACGAAGCCTTGTTAATAAGAGATGGATTTCTCACGGAGGGGTCCGCTAGTAATGTATTTATTGTTAAAGACAATATAATTAAGACGCCTAAACTTAGCAATAAATTACTGCCAGGCATCACAAGAAAATTTCTCTCAGATATTATTACTATGCATGGTCTAAATTTTGAAGAAACTGATATATCTAAAGATGCTTTATTACGCTCTGATGAAATATTTTGCTCAAGCTCAACTAATCCAGTGGTCCCGATAACAAAATTAGATGATAAATTAATTTCTAAAAATGCCGGGCCTATAACCATGAAAATATATAATCACGCGCAAGATTTTATCAAAGCTCTTTAATCAATAAAAAAACCGCTAAATAATATTTCAGCGGTTTTATTAATACAAAGTTATGTTACGAAAGTTTTACTTAGGTTGACACTCGTAAGCGGCAGCTTTCATTTCCATAGCCTTAGCTGTACAAGCATCACGAGATGATACTGGACCTACTTCTTCAAAACGATCAAAATCATTTTCAATTGGATATACTTTTACCATGTATTCTGATGGAGCTGATGTTCCGCCACCACATGCTGTAATAATCCCTGTTAGTAGAAGTACAGATAGAATTTTTAAATGTCTCATTGGACCCCCATGTTGTAATTACAACTACTACTCTATAGCAATTATGCTTTATTTAAAACAGCTAATGATAAAAATACTATAAATTATCATGTAAATTCTTTGAATTGTATTGCCTTATCAATTAGACTTATTAATATTGTTAACAAGACTATATTAGGTAATACTAATATAGATTTAATTATCTAAATCGATAGAGGGTATTATGAAAAAAGAGGGTAGAAAAATTTCTGATTCAAAAAGAGGTTTTCTTAAAGGTTTAGGTACAGTTGCTGCTGCAACACCTATCATTGGTTCAATGTTTAGTTCAAAAGATGCGGACGCAGCTAAATCTGACCATGAAATGTACTTAAGAGGGACATATTTTGAATCATGTACATGCGACACAATCTGTCCGTGTCTATTACTTATGGATCCAACACAAGGCTATTGTAAAGCATTCCTTACATGGAATATTGAGCAAGGATACGTCGGTACTGTCGACGTAAGTGGTTTAAATGTATCTATGTGGTTAAATGCTCCACAAAACCTTTTGAAAGGACAATTTGAAATGGCAGTTTACATTGATCAAAGAGCTAGCAAAGCTCAGTTTGATGCGCTTAGAACTGCATATCACGGTGGGTATGGTGGACACTTAGGCGTCATTGCAAGTTTAGGTAAAGGTGCAGAAGGTCAGCCTCGCGAATATTTACCAACAAAAAAAGCAAAAATTACTTACATGGTAAATTCTCCAACAAGGCATGTAATTGTTGAAGGTATTGCTGAAAATATTATGGAGCAACTAGGCGGTGCAGCTGGTAGACCAGTTATGGTTCATGACACACCTTTAGCTGTTGCACCACCATTTCCAATAACTGTAAGTAAAGCATCTAAGCTTACATACAATGATCATGGCATAAGCCACTCTTGGGAAGGCGGAAATGGACTTAGCTCACCATTTGTTTACCGAGATGGAGCTAATAAGCAAGAAGCTATAGAAGTTTAAATAGTAATTTAAATAATAATGGCCTGCTTATGCAGGCCATTTCTTTTTAAGAGTATATAAATGATTAGTAAGCCATTACAAGCACCACTAAAAGATAGAATGATAGTTTATATCGGTGTTGCAATCGTACTATTATTCTCTTGGTTATATATTCTCGGCATGGGATGGCATATGAATACACTTCCATTTGTTGATAATTCATCAAGTATGAATATGGACATGTCAAAAGATTCAATGGATATGAATAAATCCATGAGTATGAATAAAGACTCTAATATGATTACTCAGATTTTAACCTGGATGCCACCAATGAGTAATGTGTGGATGCTCAGTGATTTCTTTTTATTATTTATGATGTGGGCTGTCATGATGATTGCTATGATGACACCATCTATACTCCCAATGTTAATGTTATTTACAGCATTGAATGCTCGTAAAAATGCACAAGGACAAGAATCAACATCTACATTAATATTGTTAGCTGGTTATCTTTTGAGTTGGGTATTATTTAGTTTATTTATTACAATGCCACAATATTACTTACATACTAATGGTTTTCTAAATATGATGATGGAACCAATGCATGTATATCTAGCTTCATTTGTATTGATTCTAGCTGGTATATATCAATTTACTCCATACAAAGATGCTTGTTTAAATGTATGTCAGTCACCTTTAAGCTTCCTAACAAATAACTGGCAAGATGGTAAATTAGGAACTTTTGTTATTGGCTATAAACATGGATTCTATTGCGTTGGTTGTTGTTGGGCACTCATGCTTACATTATTTGCCCTAGGAGTGATGAATATTTTATGGGTAATTATTTTAACTATCTTTGTGTTGTTCGAAAAATTATCGTACAACTATCCTATAGCCTATAGAAGAATAGTTGGAATTTTCTTGATTACTTGGGGATTTATTATAGCTGTCTAATTATATTAAGCCGGTCTGGTGTACCTACATCCATCCATTGACCGTTATAAACACTGAAGCTTATTTTTTTCTCTGCCCTTAAGATATCTCCCAACTCTTTACTATTATGCTTTTCAAAAAGTTTTCTATGATATTTTCCAATACCAGAAAAAGTATACTCCTTACCAGTAATCATAACTTTATTCTTTATATCAAAGTCTCCATTTAAATAATTAGGAGTTTTAACTAGAACAATATGAGCTAGGTTATCATTAAGAGTTATATTTTTAAGTAAACTAAGATCATAGTCAGTCCAAATATCGCTGTTAATAACAATAAATACTTCATCTTTCATAATTTTATTTATGTTTCTTATCCCTGAAGCCGTTCCTAAAGGTTCATTTCCCTCGTCTATAATTGTGATATTTTTATTTAGAGTACTAACATAATTTTTAATAATATCTTTTTTATATGCAACATTGATAAAAATTTCTTCTATAGGAAGTTTTTCCAGGATTTTAATTTTATTTAATAGAAGAGGCTCACCATTAATATCCAACATAGGTTTTGGAATATCTTTAGTCAATGGTAACATTCTTTTGCCTTTACCTGAGGATAGTATTATTGCTTTCATTGAGATATTTTATTACCAATATTTAAGTTATTAAAAATTTCATTAAGAGCTGTAAGCTCTTTATATTTATCTAAGACCTTTTCCATATATTTATAAGTTCTTGGTATATCATTCAGGTAATTATTTTTACTATCGCGATAGTTAAGTCTTGAAAATATACCAATTGCTTTTATATGTCGTTGTAATCCTGTTATTTCAAACCAATATCTGAAGTCTGAAATGTTGTTGATATTAGATGATTTCATTCTGGTAAAGAAACTTTCCATCATATCCTCAATTAATCCATCATTCCAAGTCACATAACAATCCTTGAGAAGAGATACTAGATCATAAGTTACAGGACCTACTACAGCATCCTGATAATCAATAATGCCAGGATTATTGATGTCTGTTACAAGAAGATTTCTTGAATGATAGTCTCTATGAACAAATGCTTTTGGTATAGATTGCAAAACAGAATTGATTTTATCGAATTCAACTATTAATTCTTTTTTAGATGTCTCATTTAATTGTATATTTAGATGTTTTTCTAAAAACCAATCAATAAATAAATTATTCTCTTGTTGATAAATACTATCAAACTCCTTTAAGCCTGAACAATCGACTTTAGTTTGCATTTTAACTATTGCTTCTAGCGCATCTGTATAGAGACAGTATACGGTCTCATCATTTAATTTTTTTGAGTATAAATCATCACCTAAATCTGTCAGTATAAGGAATCCATTTTTATCATCAGATTCAAAAATATCGGGAACATTAAGTTTTGCTTTTTGTAATTTATCTGTAATGCTTAAAAAAGATGCTAAGTCCTCTTTTTCAGGAGGACAATCCATAACCGCATATGATTTATTATTTTTCGTAACACGAAAGTATTGCCTAAAGCTTGCGTCTTCCGATAATGTTGAAAGTGAATCCTTATCAAATTTATTGTCATCAAGCCATGATACTAGCTGTTGATATCTCGCACTACTCATTTGGGTATATTACTATATAATTTCGATGATGAAGGTAAAAAATCTCATTCAAGAATCAATAAAGCTTCAACTTGAAGCAAAAGCGATAGGACTTGATTGGATAGAACTTGATAAAATCATTGATAAGATTCGCGAAGAGACTGATGAGCTTGATGAAGCAATAGAAAGTAAAGATAGAGAGCATATTATTGAGGAATTTGGCGACCTTTTCTTATCTCTCATTTCTTTATCAAGACATCTTCAAATTGATATGACTGATTTAAATGAATCTGCTAATCAAAAATTCAAAATAAGGCTTAACAAAATAAAATCTGAGATGAAAAAGAGAAATATTGATTATGCGAAACCTGACCAGATGATTGAGATTTGGAAATCAATAAAAAAATAAATGTCTATATAAAGATGAATAAATCTGAGAGAGCCCAAGCTATTGTAAAGATTCTAGATAAAACTTATCCCAAGACTCCGGTTCCTCTAAATCATACAGACACATACTCTTTGCTTATTGCAGTTTTATTATCAGCTCAATGTACTGATGAGAGAGTTAATCAAATAACTCCAAAATTATTTTCAATTGCATCGAATCCAAAGGATATGTCTAAAATCTCAGTGAACAAAATATACAAAATTATTAAACCATGTGGTTTAGGTCCTCAAAAATCTAAAGCAATTCATAAATTATCTAATATATTGGTAAATGACTTTAAAGGAAGGGTTCCAGATAATTTTAAGGAACTTGAAAAGCTACCAGGGGTTGGTCATAAAACAGCATCTGTTGTAATGAGTCAAGGTTTCGGCATTCCTGCTTTTGCAGTTGATACTCATATTCATAGGCTAGCCCAAAGATGGGGATTAACTAATGGTGCAAATGTAACAAAAACAGAAAAAGATCTCAAAAAAGTTTTTCCAGAAAAACATTGGAATAAATTACATCTTCAGATAATTTTTTGGGGAAGAGAGTATTGTACAGCAAGGACATGTTTTGGCTTAGAATGTAAAATCTGTATAACATGTTATCCAAATAGAAAAAAACCTTTTATACACAAAAAACCTTAGACATAGAAAGTATTAATATAATCATTCATATTTCTTTATATGTTCAAACTTCCTAGATTCGGTATCTAAAGCATATTTTATATAATCTTCCATTTCTCGCTCTTGTAGAACTTTCTCTCGATTGATTTGTTTTTCTTTTTTTATACGAGCTAGTCTTTCAATTTTATTATAGTATTGTTCTTTAGATTGATTAGATTCTGCTGACGGCCATGACCAATTTTTTTGTCTAACACTATCTACCATAGACATACAATCGACTGGACACTCATCTATACATAATTCACAACCATTACACTGGTCTTCTAATACTCTATGTATCATATGTTTCGCACCCACAATTGCATCTACAGGGCATACTCTAATGCAGATGGTACAACCGATACATTCATTCCTAACAATATCTGCAATAGCATGTTTTTTTGTTTGTCTTATAGGTTCATATATTTCTTTAAATAATATTTTTTTAATTTGCTTTTCAGTTTCTACCCCACCAGGGTCGCATTTACTTGTTTTTTCTTTTTTTTCTATAATAGATGATGCATAGCTTTTACAATCTTGATATTCACATTTTTTACATTGTAATTGAGGTAAGGCCTCAGTAATTTTATTTATTAAATGATCGTTATTCATCTATGAAATCTTTGATCCTGGTGCGACTTCTTTATCTGGTTGAAGAATTATAATTTCACCATCATTTTGCGTTGCCAGAACCATACCATTTGAAACTCCAAATTTCATCTTTCGAGGCTCAAGGTTAGCTATTACAACAACTAATTTTCCTATTAATTGTTCTGGTGTATATGATTTTTTAATTCCAGCAAAAATTGTCCTCGTATCACCACCTAAATCAACTTCTAACTCTAAAAGCTTTCTAGAATCTTCAATTTCTTTTGCATTTAGTACTCTAGCTACTCGAAGGTCTACCTTTATAAAGTCATCAATTTTGATTTTATCTGTATCTTTAGACACAGCTTCATCTTTAATATTCTCATCTTTCATCTTTTCTATACTCTCTTTATTAATTCTAGTTATCAATGGTTCAAATACATTTATTTTCTGAGATAAGATACAATTCTGTATGCTATCCCAAGTCAATTCTTTACAATTTAGAATATTTTCAACTTTTTCTGCTATTTTAGGTAGTACTGGTTTTAGATAAGTTATTATTATTCTAAATGCATTAAGTCCGTCTGAGCAAATAACCTTCACAGAATCTTTAGTCTTTTCATCTTTAATTTTAATCCACGGCTTCTCATCATCTAGATATTTATTTATTTCATCACTAAGACTAGAGATGATTCTCATATTAGCTGCAAAATTTCTTGATTCATAATTTTCAATTATTTCTGTTTTCTTTGACAAAATAGAATTGATGAGTTCATCATTACCTATGTTATCTGATAATTCATTTTCAAAATCTTTATTAATAAATTTTGCGCAACGACTTCCAATATTAATAATCTTTCCAACTAAGTCAGAATTTACACGTGCGATAAAATCGTCAAAATTCAAATCTATATCTTCAATCTTGTTAGTAAGGCGACTTGCGAAATAGTATCGCAAATAATCAGGCTGAAGGTGATTCAAATATGTTCGTGCATTAAAAAAAGTACCGCGAGATTTTGACATTTTTTCTCCATCAATAGTCAAAAAACCATGACAGAAGACGCCATTTGGTTTTCGAAAACCTGCACCTTCAAGCATCGCGGGCCAAAACAGACCATGAAAATATGCGATATCTTTTCCAATGAAATGATATAGCTCTGTTTTTGATTCTTTTGACCAATCATCTAAGTAATTTGTATTATTTTTATCACAAAAGTTTTTATGAGATGCAATGTAGCCAATAGGTGCATCTAGCCAAACATAAAAATATTTATCTTTTAATCCAGGAATTTCAAAACCAAAATAAGGTTTATCTCGTGTTATATCCCAATCCACCAATCCATCTGATAACCATTCATTGAGTTTGTTTTTTATTTCTTTTTGAATATCGTTATTTTCCATCCACTTCTTTAGAAACTTTTCATATGAACTAAGTTGAAAAAAAACATGCTCTGTTTTTTTAGTAATTGGTTTAGTATTTGTTACAGTAGATATAGGATTTTTTATTTCACTTGATGAGTAGGTTGCTCCACACTCCTCGCAAGAATCTCCTTACTGATTTTGTGCTTTGCATCTAGGGCATTCGCCTTTAATAAAACGATCTGGTAAAAACATTTTTGCCTTATCATCATAAAACTGTTCTATTTCCTTTGAAGTGATATCTCCTTTATCTTTAAGGGACAGATAAAACTTTTCAGATATTTCTC
>Ga0163109_10002097_pt1 | contig 15668 bp, 3 predicted proteins | sample CRUFie1St13metaG_FD_108704 | JGI IMG/M metagenome (GOLD analysis project Ga0163109, IMG submission 108704) | Marine microbial communities from the Costa Rica Dome - CRUD Field 142mm St13 metaG | ecosystem: Environmental > Aquatic > Marine > Oceanic > Photic zone | place: Costa Rica: the Eastern... | reverse complement strand
GGGAGATGGCGCTCGCGGCGGGCGCGCGGCTCGCGCTGGGCTGGGCGCGGGGCGCGGCGCTCGGGGGGCGCGGCCCCGCGGGGGCGGCGGCGGCGGCCCTCGGGGCGCGGCGCGCGGGGGGCGCGGCCCCGCGGGCGCGGGAGCTGGCCGCGGCCGCGGCGGCGCCCGCGGCCGCGGCGGCCCTGAAGGAGACGGTCCTGCACGGGCAGCACCTGGGGGCGGGCGGGAAGATGGTCGACTTCGCGGGCTGGAGCATGCCGGTGCTGTACAAGGGGCAGACGATCACCGAGTCCGTGGCGCAGGTGCGGGAGCGCGCGGGCCTCTTCGACGTCTCGCACATGTGCGGCGTCACGCTCTCCGGGGCCGACGCCGAGCGCTTCGTGGAGAGCCTGGTGGTCGGCGACATCTCCGGCCTGAAGGCCGGCACCGGCACCCTCTCGGTGATGCTCGACGAGGCGGGCGGGATCATCGACGACACCGTGGTCACCCGGGTGGGCGACGGGGAGGTGTACATGGTGCTGAACGCCGGGTGCGCGGAGAAGGACCTGGCGCACATCGGCGCCCACCTCTCCGAGTTCAGCGGGGACTGCTCCCTCACGGTGCACAACGACCGCTCCCTGCTGGCCCTCCAGGGCCCCAAGGCCGCCGGGGTGCTGCAGACGCTCACCTCCGAGGACCTCTCGCAGCTGTACTTCGGGATGCTCAAGCCCGTCACGGTGAACGGCGCCGCCTGCTGGGTCATGCGCACGGGCTACACGGGCGAGGACGGGTTCGAGATCTCCGTCCCGAACATCGCCGCCCCCGCGCTCGCCGAAGCCCTGACCGGCCACGCCGACGTGGAGTGGGCCGGGCTGGGCGCTCGCGACACGCTGCGCCTCGAGGCCGGCCTGTGCCTGTACGGGAACGACATCGACCTGAGCACGAGCCCCCTCGAGGCCGGGCTGAAGTGGACCATCGGCAAGGCGCGCCAGGAGAAGCTCGACTTCGTCGGCGGCGAGGCGGTCCGGAAGCTGATGGCGGACGGCATCACGCGGCGTCGGGTGGGCTTCACGGTCGGCAAGGGGGCCCCGGCGCGCCAGGGCAGCGCCATCCTGTCCGAGGACGGGAAGACCATCGGGGAGATCACCAGCGGGGGGTTCAGCCCCACCATCGGCGCCAACATCTCCATGGGCTACGTGGAGAAGGCCTACGGCAAGGCCGGCACCGAGGTGAAGGTGGAGGTTCGCGGGCGCACCAACTCGGCGGTCGTCACCAAGATGCCCTTCATCACTCCCACGTACTACAGGCCTTCCTGAGGGGCCCGCCCTCTGGGACGGGCGGCCCGCTCCAGGCACCGTAATTTTTGTGAACATTAACGCACATCTCGACACACGGACGCGGGATCCGCGGCGGAGAGATTTTTCTTAATTCACTCGGTTCCTTCAAAAGCGCTTCAGGGATATCGCAGGAGGCCGGCCGACGGGCGGGGGACGCAGCCCGCCGGCCGGAGAAGCCGGCTGGACGGCAGAGCTCGGGGCGGCGGGGGGCTTCATGCACTGCGCCAGACGCAGCTTCTGCGCCTCGTCCAGGCTCGCCAGCGCCCCCTTCAGGGCATCGCGGTCCACCTGCGCAGCCCCGCCGATGACGGCTCCGAGAAGGCGCCTCGCGATCTCGACACTGTTCGAGGCGCAGTCTACCAGAGCCCCGACCAGGGCGACGAGCGCCGCAGGCTGCTCGGCAGGAGGCAGAGCCCGCGCAAGGCTCAGCAGAAGCTTGAGGGCCTCTTCGGAGGAGGGCGACTCCTCCTCGCCCCCAGCCCCGGCGGAGACTGCCGTGGCGACTATCTCGCCCCCCCAGACGCCGAGCACGTAACGGGCGATCGCGGCAGGTGCGACGAGCCCTCCAGGGCCGACCCTGGCCACCGCCGAACGAAAGCCTGCGAGAACGGCCCTTCGCCTCGGGCCACTTCCTTCAGAGGCGGGGCCAGTCAGGGCCGACCGCATGCTCTCGACGGCAGACGAAAGCGCAGCCTCCGAGGTAGCACCAATGGAGCGGCCAGCTGTGATGGACTCTGCCACGAAGGACTGGATCTCTACCCCGAGCTGAGACGCCCTCTCGCAGGAGGCGGACCCGCTGCTGGAGTGCCCCTCGCAGGCTCTCGCCAGCTCTGCTGAAATGGCGGCGCCCGCCTTCGTGGGCTCCGGGGCCTCCGAAAGGCACTGCCTCACCCCCCCCGAGAGAATCTCGTACTCGTCAAGGTCGCCGCGGGAGTCGTTGTTGTCCGAGTCTAACTTTGAAAGAGTCTGGGCGCAGACTAGAGCCAGGGCGGCGGCGTTGAAAGGGCGCGCCGCGGCATGGTCGCGACACGCACTCACTGCGGGCACGATACCCTCGCCGCCTCGGGACAAGATCCCGATGGCCAAAGCTGTACCAGCACCGGAGGCTTCAGTCGACACCGACCCTGCAGCCACAGCAGCAGCTGCTCCAACGGCGTCAGGGTCCCCTGGGAGCGCATCTGCGAGGGCAGCCGCGGCCGAGACGAGCGCTTTTGCGCACTCCGGACCCGACTGGCTCAGCGCGGCACCAGCGGCACATAAGACCGCGAATACTCGAGCAGCATCAAAGTCGTCACCGGAGCGGGCCCTGGCGACGGCAGCTGCCGCCAGCCGAGACGCTGCCGCCACGACCAGCGAAGACACATATTTTGCGTCTGAGTCCGTCAGATTCGGTTTCGAGCTCTGAGACCACGCCCAGACTCCTGTCTCGGAGGCAGACGCGTGCCTGGCGAGGGACAGAAGACACTCGCTCGCGTCGGCGTTCCCTAAGATATCGCATCCTTCGGCGTAGTGTTCCTTCACCGAGGCAACCCATAGGCGCTTCAACGCCTGGCCTGACTTGGCAAGGCTCTGTGCAGCTGCTTCTCCGAGAGCGTCTCCACGCGCCGCGGCGGCGTTTGCCAGGCGAGCAGATGCAGAAGCCGCGGTTGCATGTAGAGAGAGTGAATGAATCTCCGCGCTGGCCGGAAGAGGAGCGGCGTCAGAGAGCAGTACGCCGCCGCAGATGGCAGCGAGACGACTCACGACGGCAGGCTCATCTGCGTCGACCTGTGTGTGCGCCACGAGTGTCGCAGCAATTCGGCACGCAGCAGCGCGCAGAGGAGGGGCTGACCCCGGAGCAGCCAACGCCCGCGTACCTGCTATGAACTGGGCCTGGTACTCCACGGCAGCCTCTCCATGCAGCGCCTCCGCACAGCACGCCAGCAACTCCGCTCCCGCCGGTCGCACGGCCGCAGCGTCATTCGTGGCCAGCCGCAAGCCCACACCGACCCATTCTCCATACTCTTGCCCGTTGGTCGACCCAGCACACAGCACGGGCAGGCGGGCCAAAAGAGTCGCTGCCAAGGCACGGGTGCGAAGCCGTGGCGCCCAAAGAGGTTTGCCGCTTTCGGACGTCCCCGCTTCGTTCTCATCTCCGCTTCCATCGAGCGCTGTAGCTTCACCGCTTCCATCCTGGAGTTCCTGCGCAAGAGTCGACAAGTCAGCCAGCGCTGTCGCAAGGAGCAGCCGGCGCAGTTGAAGCACGGCCTCCTTGTCTTGACTGGCACGGGCAGCAGCAAGGGCCGCAAGGGCTGCAACCAGTTGAACACGCGCCCTTGGATCTGGTTCTGAGTCCAGAGCCATGATCACGGCGCCCATGGGCATTGAGAGAGCCAAATCCCCCTCCCCCGCGGCGGCTAACTCTGCGCCGTGCCTCAGAGTAGCTGCGGCCACTCTGCGCACTTCTGTGCCCATGGCCAAGGATTCTGTCGCATCTTCCCCGAGCCAACGCGCCACTGCAGCCGGACGTCCGGTCAGAACGCCCCACCCCCCCGATCCACCCTCATCGCGCCGAAGACAAAGAGCCGCGGTACGCGACCACGTGGCAACCTGGAGGCACATCCCCGGGCTCGAGGCAGGGGGTGCCGCCACACAGGCTCGAAGAGCCCTGGCGATCTTGGGTTCCAGAGAAAGCTCTGGCCCCAGACCTTCCGCGGCCGCATTCGCCAGACGAGCGGCTGCAGCCGCAGCTCCTCCGCCGGGAGCGCCCATCGCCACGTCACTGGAGAGCAGGGCGGCCGCCAGAGTCCCTGGTCTAGCACCTAGGACTGGTCCATGGACTTGAGCCACAAGCCCGGCGCCGTGCGCAGCCCAGAGCCAGGCGCCGTCCGCATCCACTCTTGAAGCTTGAGCAGAAGCTGAGGACCAGGCCGATTTCGCCTCCCCCGCCAACAACATACCGCCCAAGGCGCGGTGGACGGCTCCGAGCGCTAACGCGGTTCCGGCAGCGGCGGCGGGCGTGACCCCGGACCGAGCAGATTCATTCACTGCGGCTCCAAGATCTTGCGCAGCCTTGAGAGCCACAGACTCTTGAGAGAAAGCCAGGCCCCTAGCCAGCAGTTCGGCGCCGGCCCGACGCCACGCAGCAGCCTCGCCGCCGGCTTTGGATCCGGCCGCCTTCAGCGCTTCCCGGCCTACCTTCACAAGGCGTTTCCCTAATTCCGCTGAGTCTGTCGAAGCGTTGCCCTGATGAGTCATTTTTTCAGATTTCATCTGACTTGCAGCGAGGAGTGCAGCAAGAAGAGCAGCCGATCCGGCCCTGTTCACGGTCCTAGCGCTCGGAGGCGGGAGCTCTGCCCCTGCGGAGCCAGCCACCATTCCTCGACCAGAATCCCCTCCGGGACCTTTTGCCACTACATCTTCAAGAGCCATGAACAGAGCAGCAGAATGCTCCGCCGCGCTCCCCAGTCGAGCCCGACGTTTCTGAGACCGGGATGACAGGGAACCGGACGCCACTGTGCTCCGGTGCAAGGCTCCGGCGAGGGCTTGGGCCCGAGCTGCAGACAGAACCTCCTCCAGGCTTTCGCCCAAGGCTATCGGACACCAGTACTCTTCGCCGCCGTCTGAGGAGCTCAAAAGTTTCCCCTGCATGCCTTGCTGCTCCCCAGACGCCGCAGCAAAGGCAGCACTGTCGGCTGCAGCGTGCGAGAGAGACTTCCACGGCTTTGGCGGGGGCGCTAAGAACCCCGTTTGGGACGCCATCGCCCGAAGATCTGCGCCGAGGCCTGTCCCAGGAGCTGGCCACGGGCCCAGCGCCGCATCTCCTGGGCCAAGTTCACGGCAAAGAGCCGCCCAAGGCGCCGGCCCGGCCGCGCTAGGAGCGATACCTTGAGCCCCGAGCCGCCCTAGAGCTCGTCGAGCGCCAGACGGTAGGCTCTCAGCCGGTAATGCTTGTGCAGCTTGCAGAGCGCGCAGCTCCAGCATCATCCAGAGGGCACGCCGGCGACTGTCAGCACCCTTTGGTTCGTCAGACAGCGCGTCCAACAAAGTCGCGACTGAAGTACCAACTGCCTCGCATTCGGCATCCCACTCAGCGGACGCCTGAGAAGAGCCTGCGCGCTGGCGCCGGCGCTGAGTCGGCCGCGATTTCTGGATACGCTCTGCCAGAGCTGCCAGAGCCCCAGCCGCAGACACCCGCCATCCGATAGATGCAGATTCTACAGCCGCCACCTCTGCAGCAGAGGCTCGCTTCTGGCCCCGAGACCTATCGCCAGCTGTATCCTTATTCTTCCAATGAATCTTGCCCCAGCGCTCCAATTCTGCGCGCGCCAGGCGGTGTGGCAGCGGGGGCTCGAAGTGGTGCGCAACGGCTGCTCGGAGATCCCAGCCGGCTTCTCTATGAATTCCTGAAGCTTGCCATGCCTTCGGTTCGAAACCCGAGACCGCCCCCCATGAGCTGTCAGGTGCGCCAACCTGGTGACCGCGACCAGGCACAGCGCGGCACAGTCTGTCGGACAAAGCAATGACCCGGGGCCAAAGAGAAGAAGGCAGTCCCAGCTCAATGTCTTCGGCAACGCAGAGGACAGCAGCGATCCCCGCGGCCGCTCCACGGACGTCTCGCGCGGACATGAATTCCTCCGAGGGACTTTGGCCCCCCTGATCCTGTTGATCCTCCAAGAAGGCGCAAAGACGCTCCAGCAGAACGACGGCCTCACCCGGAGGGGCTGCCCGAGCAAGAGCAGCCACAGCTGCCATGGCTTCCCCCCGGACAAGGGGGCTTGAAGAGCAAAGTGCAACCTCTAGGCCCCGTCTAATGTCTCCAAACTCCCCTCCCGCCTCGCCAAGACGCTCCAGCATGCCTTGAATGGCCCGGACCATCACCACCTGCGCGGCGACCGGCAGCTGCGCGCAGTCTGCGTGAGCAGCACCGTGGCTTCCCCGCCCAAATCTCCCCTCGACCCGGCTATCTTCCCCTGATGACCCTTCCTCCCCGTCCCCGGAGTTCTTCTCGGTGTCCGCAGGCGCGTCGACAGGCCTTCCGCGGCGCAGAGTCAAAGCGCACTGACGCATCAGCCTTCGATGCTCTTGCTCGGACAGCCCTGTTGAGGCTTGTGCAGCAACTGCCAGGAGCCCATTCGCTGTAACAGCGACGGCAGCCCCTGGAGAGACTCCAGCTGCTAGATCTCTGGCGTGGGCCTTCTGAAGGCGGCGATCGCTGGGGTCCGGAAGTTGTGTAGAAAGAGAAAGCGCCACCCACGTGCGCTCCGCCGCGGCGCAGTGCCTGGACGCCCCGATTGCCAGAGTGATTCCGACAGACTCCCGGGTTGCGCCAGCTATTACCGCAGCCAGCAGCGGCTCTCCCAGACACCGAGAAGGGGCGCGTGCCATGGCCTCTTTCAAAGCCTTTGACGGAGCCTTGTTGCCCCGTCCGAGGCGTCTCGACCCAGGCTGCGGCTGCAAAGCCGCCTGGGCGTGCGGGGACTGCCCTGAGCTTGCCAAGGCTGCAAGTGCTACCGAGGCAGCCTCAGCCACGGCCTCGGCGGGGTCCCCGAGGGCTTTGATGCAGAGCTTCCGAGCATCCTCCCAGCCCTGGCCCGAGCTACCCTGCAGCCACAATCCGACCGCCCCAGCTTCTCCGATCGCGCCCACGAGCGCGAGAGCGGCGGCCCGCACCCCCTCGTCCTTGTCCTTGTAACTGCGGTCTGCCAGCCTCAAGGACTCCTCCTGAGTTTTCGCAGCCTCGCGGTCCCCACCTGTAGGCGCCACGTAGGCTACGAGCATTTCGAGCGCCTGCTTACGCACCGAGGCCTCGCCTGCCTTCGCGTGCCTGGAAGCCGTACCGACGGCGTCCACGAGCCCGGACCCGGCGCGGGGGCCCATTCCTCGCGCCAGCTCTGCCAGACACTGCAGCAGGCCTGCCCGGGCCTCAGCCTTGAGGCCACGGGCATCCTTCCCACCCAGAGCGTCGTGGAGCTGGCCGCAGCAGCTGTAGGCCCCGCCACTGCCGCGGTCCTTGAGCAGCACCTCCGCCAGGGCCTGTGCGGCGAGCCCCCGCGGGGCCCACCCGACCACGCCCTGCCGCAGCGCCGCCAGCAGAGCGGCCTCCACCGCCGGCCCCCCCCGCCGCGCCTCCCCCGGGCTCGCCGCCCGGGCCCCCGCCAGCAGAGCCGCCAGGGCCTCCCCCGCCGCGCCCGGGTCCCCCCGCGCCCCCGCCAGCGCGGCCGCGGCCCCCGCCGCCAGCGCCTCCAGCGCGTCGCCCCCCGCCATCCCCCCGGCCGTGCGAGGCCCCGCCCCCCCCCCCCCCCCCCCCTTCCCCCCCCGGCGAAACACCGGCGCCTTGAGGGGGGGGCCGGTGGGGGCCGGGCCGCCGGGCGCCCCGGGCTTGCCGCGGTGCCCCGTGTGCGGGGGGCTCCTGCCGCGGGGGGCGGCGGCGGCGGCGGCGCACGTGGAGGCCTGCCTGGGGGCCGCCGCCGGTGGCGGCGGCCGGGGAGGGGGCGTCCCCGGGGGGGGGGCGAGCCCGAGGAGGAGCCCGAGGAAGAGCGCCGGGCGGTTCCAGAGCTCCATCGGGAGTTTCTTCGGCCTCCCCGCCTCCGTTCCGGGGGGCGGGCGCAAGCGAGGCCGGGAGGGCCCGTCCGAGGGGGACGCGGGCGGCGAGGGGGCGCGCTTGGGGAGCGCCGCCCCCTCTCGTGAGCAGTGGAAGGGGGCTCATGCTTTCGCAAAGGTCGTCGAGCACGGCCTCGAGCACGGGGCCTCCCTTCTGGCGGAGGACCTGGAGGGGGTGCAGCGTTTCAGACTCTGCAGCCTGGAGAGCCGGAACCTCCTCCTTCGTCTCCATCTCCGGAAGGGGCCATGGTTCAGGACGGAGAAGCTGAAGTATGCGGAGGTGGCTGACATTGCTGGGGCAGTGGAGGAGCTCAAGGCTGTAGGCCTCGTGGAGGTAGCTGCGGGGAGCCGTGCCGAGTGTGAAGCGCTGCTCAGGCTCGGGACTGTTGAAGAACTTCGCTCGCTGGCGTCGGCTGCTTTTGGGGGGAGCAGGAGGCTGAATGGTTGGAAAAAGGATAGCCTCGTATCTGAAATTCTCTCGCTCTGGGACCGCCCAAGAAATCCGTTCAGCAAGCGTCGGGACTCGGGGGGCGGGGGCGCCATTGCGGGGCTCCTGTCTTCACACTTGGGCAGAGCCGTGCGCATATCGGACTCCTGCTCGAAATTTTTGAGGCTGCTTTGCCTCCTTTATTTTCTCGACGACACGCAAGGTGTAGACACGCTCGTCGCCAGCGAAGCCAACGCGTTGACCTTCCCTTCCTATGACGTGGGGCCTCCAGGGGAAGTTTTCAGAGACCGCCAGGCGCTTCTGTCCTACGACCGGGCCCTCGAGTGCCACCGCGAGGCGTGGGAGGCGGAGGCGGAAGGGGACGCCGCGGCGTTGGCAGTAGCCGTGCTTGAATCTTGCCGGATCCTCAACATTTCAGTTCCGGATGATTTATTTGGGGAGTCCGTGTGGCTGTCCGGCTCCGAGAGCACGGACTTGCAAAAGCTGCAGGAGGCCGTCGCGGGCTTGTGCGGGGGGCTGGAGCCTTCCGCGTCGTCTCAGGAACGGGCCGACCAAGAAATCCTCAGGCGGTTCAGATCAACGTGGCCGTCAGCCAAGACGGTCGGGGTCGGCGTAAAATGGCTCGAAAGTCTCCAGTGTTTCGGGAAGGCGGCAGCTCTGCTGGTCAAGTTGCTACGGTCCGGGATTCACTCTTCTCGGCGGCGACGTGGGAAATGGTGGCTCCGACTTTCCATCGACCTCGCTCACTGCGGGCTGAAACAGGAGGCCTTTTCCGTCTGCGAAGCAGCGTTGAATGAGCCGGGCGCTGAGAATCTTTCTCCTGGGGAAAAAGTCGCTCTTCAAAAAAGGCTCTTGCGGCTTGCGAAAGGGTCCCTGTCCGAGAGGCTTCCCGAAGGCCTCTCGCAAGAGCTGTCGTGGGAACCTCCTTCGGAGACCATCGTGGCCAGGCCGCTTGACCACTTCCGCCAGCCCAGCCGAAAGTCAGTCTTTTTCAGTTGCGATGGCGCGACCGGCAGCGTAGAAGACCTGGCTTTGTCCCACTTTGCTTCTGAAGAAGGAGGGGGCTGGTCAGGAGTTCACTGCGAGTCGCATCTTTGGAGAGCCATTTTCGGCCTAGTGTGCTGGAGCGTCCTGTACGACGACGCCCCCCCGGGAGCGTTCGCACACCCTTATCAAAGCGCCCCCCTGGATCTCAGGACTACGTCGTTCTACTCGCAGCGCTCTGACAAACTATCCAAACTTCTCAAGCAACTCGAGAACGGCGAGGGGCCGGTTATTCTTGCTGCCGTTTGGGGTGAACAGTCTGAGCATGAGCCGCAGGTGGTTGGCGCCCCTTGGCGATACGCCTTGGAGGATTTACAACTCTTTGCGCGCGCCGCGGGGGGGCGCGTTCTTTCTAAAATTGTTCGCAATCTTGCGAGCGATTGGGAAGGTTGGAAGTCGGGGATGCCGGACATCTTCCTCTGGCGAGAAACATCGGGCGGGTCAACGTCGGGCGGGTTGGAGGGCCGCTTCGTCGAGGTCAAGGGCCCGCGAGACCGCCTTTCTGAGCAGCAAGTAGCGTGGCTCCGTGACCTGGAAGCAGAGGGGGCGGCCGTCGCGGTTTTACGAGTGCGAGAACCCAATATTCGAAGTGAATGCTTGATCTAATCTCATCTAAGTGCAAGTATATCTACACATGGGGGGATATGGTGACATGCGTGCTGGTGTCCGACCTGTGGGGGAATAGTCCGGAGGGCTTCATTGTCCTCATGATGAGGACCTGGGTAGACTCTACTCGGGTCTACACGGTGTAGACGGGGTTCGAGACGGATTCCCTCAACTTCAGGAGAGGGTTTTCAACCGAGGGATATTCTTCGGTGCTGCTGCTGCTGCAGCTTCCCACTTCGTCCGACAGGAACAGTTGGCCCTGGGAATAGCGCGGGGCACTTGAGGTGCGGGTGCCAGGGTACGCGAGAATCGTGCTATGAGAGTAGGCAGCCGTGCTACGGCGCCTAGCCGCCGCCTGTTGGGCGCGCTTTGTGTAGACGATGAAGACTAGGAGGCAGATGACGACGAATCCGGCACCACTGCCCGCATAGATAAAGTAAGTCATCGGAACTTCCTCTTTCTGATTTCCGTCTGCCTCTGGGGAGTTCATCTGCACAGACTTGACGCGAGCCTCTGAGAAGGCTGTCATGTCCCGTTCATGCAAGTTGTCCATCAGGTCGTTGCTGAAGCTCTCCTCCTGCAGACCTTCATGAGCAGAGGCTGCAACAGCCGGGTCGGATGATTGAATAGAGACCGCTAGGCTCAATGAGAAAGCCCCGGAGTCGTTCACGACGATCTTCGCGATTCCAACTTCGACAAAAGAAACTGGGACACCGAGAACCTCGGCCAGCTCCTCTCGAATCACTGCAACTTCCTCTTCCCTCGGAATGGAACCCGAGGTGAACTCGATTTCGGTACTCACTTCGTGCAGCGGCACCTCCGGTGCGGGAGTCGGAGTGGGTGCGGGAGTCGGAGTAGGATAAGGATCTGGAGTAGGAGAAGGATTAGGCGTAGGAGTAGGAGTAGGAGTAGGCGCTCCAGGCGTGGGGGTCGGAGTAGGAGTAGGAGTAGGCGCTCCGGGGGTGGGGGCGGGAGCGGGGGCGGGGGTCGGAGTTGGAGTAGGAGTAGGAGTAGGAGAAGGCGTCGGAGCAGGGATGGGGGCCGGCAGGTGGCCGAAAGCTTCACACTCGGTCGCAGGAAGCCTTGGACTGGTAGGAAGGTTGGCGGTAGCGTGCGCAACCTGCATGATGGAAGATTGGCCGAAGTTCGGCGTGTTCACAGCCAGCATGGGAGAACATTTATTGCTAGCCCATTCGAAATTGGGCATGTACATCTCGAGAGCGAAGCCTTCCTCATCAGTGGAGTCTACCTTCGTGTGAACGCTCATCTCCCCCATCTCCCCTCCAATCAAAGCAATCGCCTCAAGGCCGAACTGAGCCCCGCCGGGGCCGTCCGAAGAGCTGAGCTCAATGCCGTTCCGCCCCCACAGTCCTTGGAAGTCCCATCCCAGGAGTTCAAAACCCTCGAGAGTGAAGCCGATCCCGGCGTTCGCATCTTCGCCACTGAAGTCGAGGTCACCGAAAGCGGTGTTCTGGTGGACGCCCTTGATCCGCTCGTTGAGGTGAACGCTATAGTGGTCTCTGCCAAGGGCCTTGTGGTGATCCAACTCGGCACCGAAGTGGGCCCAGGGCTCTGCGGTCAAATCCTCGGTATCCCGGAGGGAAGCGGTCAGCACTACGTCAGAAACATCGTCGGTCATAGTAGAGTTCACGGTGCCATCCAAGTAAAAGACGTCAGGGCATTGCACCCAACCTCGAGCAGCGAAGTGGGGATCATCCATGAGGGCAGTCCCCATCGTGAGATTGACGTGACCGCCGTGCTTGAAGTCCGCGCCGATCCCGGTGTACTTGTTTGCATCGCTGAAGTTCTTCCTTACCCACGCGTCGATTTCCATGAAGTCTTTCTGGTTGTCCGACATCGCCAACCAACCATAGGGCTTCAAGGCGTCCGTGGCATTGTGCAGTCTTCCCCCCAAACCAAGCAGGTAGGAGTCGTTGACCGTTACGTTGAACGAACTTGCGCCCACCTGACCGTGTTGGTTTTCTCCCTCCCAGGCGCCGTTCATCACGGCCCTCCCCTCAAACGCGTCAGGAAAGTCCAGATAGCTGGTGAGACGGTCCTCGTACACAGACGACAAGGAGTCCAGGACCACCCTGTTCTGCTCGTTAACGACGTTGATGGAGGCGCGGCCGACAAGCCCGCCTGGACCTTCGCCCTCCCAGTTCACGGTGTGCGTAAAGCGGCCTTCCCATGCGATGGGAAGGTCGATATGCCCGGTGAGGCGGTCCTCGTACAGAGACGACGCGGTGTCCAGCAGCGTCTCGGCCAGGGAACCTGAGTCGTGCTCGACCAGGACAGAGCCCCCGCCCACGAGGCCGCCTGATCCTTCACCCTCCCAGGTCGCGGTGTGTGTGACTTTGCCTTCCCACGCGGAAGCCAGGTGAGTCTCTCCCACGAGGCGGCCATCATACAAAGCCGATGTGGTGTTCAGGAGGGTCTCGCTCGTTGCAGAATTTGCTACGTGCTGAAGAACGTACGTGGCGCCGCCTATGAGCTGGTTGGGACCTTCGCCCCACCAGCGCGTCGTTTGTTGGAGCTTGCCTTCCCAGGCATCCTTGAGAATCATTTCAGAGGATGCTTGATGGGTGCCACTGGTGATTTCACGGACTGCAGTTGTCACCTTCATGAGGGTGTCTTCGGCGCTGTAGACCTCCGCAGAATGGGCGTGCACAACATCTGAGCCTGGCTGCTCGCCCCCCCACTCTGTCGTCAAGCCGCCCTCTCCAGCAAAGGCGTCCGGGATTTGAAGGGTGGCAGTGAACTTCTCCTCATAGAAGCTAACGAGGCTGCTCCAGAGCTTCTCGTCCCCACTGTGCAGACTGGGCGAGGGGTCGTATTTGAAGTTTTCAGGGTCGCCCCAGCCACCGATCGTTGCGACGGTCTTCCTGTCAAACTGCCCCGTATATGTTCCCCAATTTTCGAGATCCCAGCCAGAGGCTACGTTCAGGGCCTTGTCAAAAAGGTCCGGTAGACTCATGCTCCAGAAAAATTCGCCGTCTTTCATGAATTCTCGGAGGTGCACGACCTGCCGAGAGTGCGCTCCTTCTTCGCAGTAGAACCGGGCCTGGATGTCTACCCAGACATTCTCAGCGGCCTCCCAATTGATTTCTCCGCGCACGGCGGGCGCATCTGAAGCAGCGTTGGGTCCAGGATCACAGACCTTCACCAGAGATGTCGCCGAGACGATTGTAGCGCTCCCGCTGCGAATCGTTTCGCTGAAGTGAAGAAGAAGGTCCTCCCCCTGGGTAACGTCAACGAGCAGTCCGAAGTCTTCACCCGCAGACTTGTCGGCCAAGCCCCAGTTGACCCTCGCCCCGATCGTGCCGTTGAAGACGGCAGGAAAGTCGACATCCATGTGAAGACTGTCGGGCCCACCCGCCCTGGGGCCAAGACCGTCCATGTTGTACAGGACAAGATTCTGGCCCTCTGAGTCGACCGCTCGCATGAAACAACGCAGCCCCTCGTAATTGACGCCCGAGTTGACATCGCTGCCATTTGCGAACGAGAGGCCGTACTCAACTTCAATGGGAAACTCGTGAAGACTCGTGTCAACGGAGGCGGTGAGAGTGGCGTTGAAGCCCTCCTCAGTGCAGACCGAGTTGGCGCATTCCGGGTCGTACCTCTGAACAGAAAGCTGCTGGAGCTCGAATGAGGTGTCCAAATCAAACCCGATGTCGTGGGCTGTCACATTTTCCGTAAGGCGCACACCAACGTCCACAGTGGGGTCCGCATCGAAGTCCTTGGGAGTGTTCAGGAAGATCTTCAGCTCGAAGGTCTCCTGCTCCCGCCACACCAGCTCGAATGCAGTCTCGTCCACTTTGCGGAGCCGGCCCACACCCTCCCTGATTTCTCCAACACCGTCTTCCACGGCAGCTGACCAAGTTACGTCGATGGCAGTGCCAATATGCGCGTTGATCGTGATGGTGGGCACCTGGGACGGACCACCTCCCGGGAGAAGGCTGTTCGACGCGTTGTGGTATCTGACATTGATGTTTGTCTGCGCAAACCTGTTCGCAAAGTTGCACAGAACATTTGTGCACTCTAACTTGATGTCCGCCACGGCATCCAGAGCTTCGTAAAAGACGAGGAGGTCCCTTCCGTACCCCGCGGCCTCAACGATAGCAGAGCCAGGAACGACGTCGAATGGTTCTTCCACAGATTTCCCAAGGTCTGCTGGGGCCTCTGCGGCTGCGATACTCGGGACCCCAGTACTCTTCTTGGAGCCGGGGAAAATGAGTCCACCCACGTGGGCCATCACGTCCCGTCCCAGGGCGGAGCAAGGCTGCCCACCGGCGCTGCCCGTCATAGCCGAGCAGTCGAAGGACAACACCAGCTCCGTCTTACAGTCGCGTTCTTCGTCGAGAGCGCACAGGACATCGAACACAAAGTCCTCCATGTCCATGCCGAGGTCAAGCCCGTAGTGCGACCCGTTGTAGTGACCTTCGACAGCGGCCTTGGGCACTAGCGACGGTACGTGCACATCCAGAAATTCCACGGAGTCCAGGAGCGGCCGCAGGGTATCCGTCGCGTTCTTCGTCACAGCGCGGAGGACCTTGTTGTCCACTTCCACAATGGCCCCACTGGCGCCAACGCTCGTCACCCGGCTATGGCTCAAGATGTCCTTCCCCGACACGGACGGCGAGAGCGCACTCTCGTCGTGTGCTATTTCGTACCTCAGCGGGAGGGAGGCCCGGCCACCAAGAGCGCCGAACAGAGCGACGTGAACCTTGAGCTCGCAGGCCAAGGCAGCAGCATCGAAGATACCCGCGTGGTCGATGTCTGACAGGGTCACACGGAAGCTCGCCCTGTCGGCTTCTCCGCCACCGCCCAGGAAGACAGGGTTGACGCGGGCGAGGGGGCCATCTCGCGTGCGGAGCGTCGCCAGCGCGCCCCCTGCAGCCCCCAGAGCCACGCACTCCGCTGATTCGGCCTCCAGCGACGTGAAGGCCAGCCAGTCCTGCAGCACATCCACCGTGAGTTCGGCCTCCACCGTGCCGAGATCTTCCGGCATCTCGACCACGGCCCCCCGCGGGACGAGGCGGGCGGGAGCGCGCCCCGCCGCGGCGCACGCCGCCAGAACCCCCGCATCCCACAGGACGGCCCCCGCCAGGGGGGCCAGGAGCACCGCCAGCACCCGGCGCACCGCCCGGCGCCGCCCCCCCAGCCCCAGCCCCGAGGGAGCCCCGCGCCCGCGCCCCGGCCCCCCCGCTTCTACGTCCGCGACCGCGGCCCCCGGGCGCCCCGGCATGTCCCTTGCGTCCCCGTGCGGGCGGCCCGCGCGCGCGCCCTGCCCCGCCCGCGCCCGCCCGCTCAGCCCCCGCCCGGAGCTCCTCCAAAGGGGGCCACCTCGCGGGATCCCGTCCAGCCAGGCCCGCGCCGCCCCGCGCGCGGGGGGGGCGCGCGCGCCGCGGGCGCGCTGCGGGCCGGCCGCGCGCGGGGGAAGCGGGGGCGGGGGCGCCCCCGCACGCGCGCGCGCGGGGGGGGGGGGGGGGGGCGGGGGCGGGGGGGCCCGCGCGCGGGCGGGGGGGGCGGGGGGCCGGCGCGCGGCGCGGGGGGGAAGGGGGGGGGGGGGGGCCCCCGCACGCGCGGGGGCGGGGGGGGGGGTGGGGGGCGCGCGCGGGGGGGCGGGGGGCCGGGGGGGAGGGGGGGGGGTGGCCGCACCGCCCGACCCG
>Ga0163109_10002095_pt1 | contig 15678 bp, 8 predicted proteins | sample CRUFie1St13metaG_FD_108704 | JGI IMG/M metagenome (GOLD analysis project Ga0163109, IMG submission 108704) | Marine microbial communities from the Costa Rica Dome - CRUD Field 142mm St13 metaG | ecosystem: Environmental > Aquatic > Marine > Oceanic > Photic zone | place: Costa Rica: the Eastern... | reverse complement strand
TGACCGCTCGCTTTGTGGATGAGAAACCTTCTGTTAACGGTTATGAGTCAGGATAAGCCCAGCCCAGTCAAGAATTGGATGCTTTTGCTTGCTCCAATAATCGGAGTCTTAGCGGGAATAATTGCCTTCAAAAATGGAATGGAAGAGGTGGCTGCAAAGACCCTTACCATTGCACTCTGGACTGCACTTTGGTGGGTTTTTGAACCAGTGCCGATTCCAGTCGCATCTTTACTGCCACTTGCATTACTTCCGATGACTGGAGTGCTAACCGATAAGGAGGTTGCCATGGCATATGGGCACAAGCTAGTCCTTTTGCTCATGGGAGGCTTTCTTCTCTCCAAGGCTATGGAGAAGAGTGGCGTACATCGGCGTCTTGCTCTAAAGATGGTCAATCTTTGTGGAGGAGGTGGCGGGCGTAGTCTTGTTTTGGGCTTTATGTTGGCTGCAGCACTTCTGAGCATGTGGATTTCTAACACCGCAACCACGCTCATGCTCCTTCCCATGGCCTTGGCCGTGCTTGAAGGAGCCAAGGATCGAAGGGTAACGATTCCTTTACTGCTAGGCATTGCTTATGCTGCAAATGTTGGTGGCTTAGGGACTCCTATTGGCACCACCCCGAATCTTGTTTTTATAGAGCAGTACACCGAGTTTTCAAAAAAAGAGTTTACGTTCAGTGACTGGATGAGACACGGTCTACCAGTAGTTTTCTGCATGGTACCTCTCATCTGGCTATGGCTGACCAGAGGCTTGAAAGATGCTCCACCTCTGACTCTACCTAAGGTTGGCTATTGGCGAAAGGAGGAGATTCGTACCTTGATCATCTTTTTTCTGACCGCTCTTGCTTGGGCCACCCGTAGAGAACCTTTTGGTGGATGGAGTAGTTTCATGGGTTTGCCTAATACTAACGATGCCAGTGTAGCATTTCTCAGCGTTGTCCTTTTGTTTTCCGTACCCAATGGTATGGGTGAGGGGAAAAAACTCTTAGACTGGGAGACTGCAGTTAAGATACCTTGGGGGCTTCTGCTTTTGTTCGGTGGAGGTATCGCAATTGCCTCGGCATTTAAAAGCTCCGGTCTTAGTGAGATCGTTGCAAACTTACTGACTGGTCTTCAAAACGTACCAGTGCTTATGCTCATATTCTGCATATGTCTCGTTGTGACTTTTCTTACGGAGATGACCAGCAATACTGCCACAACCATATTGCTTATGCCGATCCTAGGTTCGGCAGCATTGGCAGCAGATATCAACCCAGCGATTCTCATGCTTCCCGCTGTATTAAGTGCAAGCTGTGCCTTTATGCTTCCAGTTGCTACAGCTCCCAATGCGGTTGTTTTTGGAACGGGTAGGTTTACGACTACTCGTATGATGCGTGAGGGCTTCGCTCTAAACCTTATCGGTTCAGTAGTCATTACTGCTCTGTGCTATCTGATGTTAGGCTAGCCTAAGATGTCTTAATTGCCTTTCCGAGTCAGATTTATTAGTACAAACGCACTTCAAATTTTTGTAACCTTTCAACCCAACCTGCTGTGAAGAAGATAGTTTTATGTACTTTTCTTTCTAAATTCGATGAGCTCAAGTAAGCACCAGAAGGGTTCCGCCAACTTCTTGGCTATTACTATTTTTGTCTTGCTGGGAATACTGCTCTTGGGACGCATGTTTCTACCAGTTCCTGATTTGTCGGAATCCAGAACATCAAAACAATTGGCTGAAAAAAAAGCTGATGAGAACTCTCCTGAGTTCTGGGATGTTCCAGAGTCTGATTACGCTGAGTTCTACGATGAACCAAAACCTTCCATAGTGGAAGAGGCGCTCAATTGGAAACAGGATTACGACGAGTTGGTAGGGGAGCGTTCAGTGGACGTCTCACCGAAGGCGGTGCAGGTTCCTGTTAATTCTTTGGTGGCAGAATTGGGCCAGAGATTTAAGTCTGCAGAAGATCCTGATTCTCGTAAAATAGCATTTCAAGCCATGATGAGTGCGCTGACTCGGGAAAACGCTCGTTCCATGCGAGAGCAGGTATCTCATCTACATCACGAAAGTCCTGAGTTTAAAGAGTTTCATTACCGCTGGGGAAAGATTGGTGGTTCCGATGCGGTGATGTATGGTCAGCAGACTAAAAAGCCTGATATGCTCATAACATTGGCGGGTTGGGCAAGTGCGGAACCCGATGCTGCTACGGACTGGTTCAGTAGTCTCCCCAAGCACGATAAGAGGAGCTACGCCAATCAAGGTTACATGATGCGGGGCCTTGTCCATGGGCTTACTGACAACGATCCGAGTCGTGCTCTTGATTTTGTACAGGCTCTCCACGAGACAAATCATCACCAAAAGGGTCACATGGTCGCTGTAATGACAGGTCGAATTGTTCACGCCAAGGGGCCTGAGGCGACAGCTGCTTGGGCGGATTCTCTTCCGGAAGGACCTGTACGTGCAGTTGCTCGAGCTAGAGTCGTTTGGGATCTAGGTAAGCAAGACCATGGTGCGGCGGCTGCTTGGGTCGAGGGATTCTCTCATGAGCCAGATGCGCCGCTGGGTGTGGAAGCTATGGCCAAGGTCTGGGCGCAGAATGATATTGCTGGTTCTGTACAGTGGTTGGAGACTCTGGAGCCTGGATACGCTCGTCGTAAGGGGCTAAGCGCTGCTTACGGCTACTGGGGAGCTTTGGAACCTGAGTCTGCAGGATTATATCTGAATCAGCAGGTGAACACACCAGACCGAGATTTTGCCATTAACGGATTCATCAGTGGTCTTGCTCACAAGGATCCAGAGACTGCCGTCATGTGGGCTGAAGAAATCACTGAGAAAGGTTTGCGTGAAGCAGCAATGGTTCGTGCTGGCCATCATTTCTTCCGTCGAAACGAGGAGGCTGCTAAAGACTGGATGCAAGGAACGCCTTTATCTGATAAGGCAATGAAACAGTTGGTGGATGCCAACAATCATCGAAAGGCTCACCAGCACCGTCATCATCAGCGAAAATAGGGGAGCAAGCATACCATTGGTCTCTAACTTTGCTCGTCTCTATATATCCAGATTTAAAAACTAACAATTAGAATAATGATAAATGCCTAAGCTCTTCCTCGTTATCCTCCTTGTGATAATGCAAGACACAGTTCTTGCATCCCAATGGAAACCGATCGATGTCGGACACCCTCCCCTAATGAGTCCACATACATCGCCTATTGAGTTCACAGGTGGACGTGTATTTGTGGTCAACACCCCTTCGGATACTGTTGATGTCATTGATTCAAGCACTCTGGAAATTATCGCTCGGATCGATGTGGGTATCGATCCAGTCACTCTTGCCGTTCGTCCCGATGGTCGAGAGGTTTGGGTTTCTAATCATGTGTCTGACTCTGTCAGTGTGATTGATGTAGTTCCTGTAAGTCCGACTTATTTGCAAGTAGTCGCTACCATTCAGGAGTTCGACCCTCGCACCAAGGCTACTCGTTTTGACGAACCATGCGGGATTGCATTTGCTAGCAATAGTAAAGCCTATGTCGCTCTGTCCTCCGAGAATGAAATTGCGGTCATTGATGTTGCATCTCGCAAAGTTCAGAAACGACTCAAGGTCACTGCTCAGGATCCTCGCGCAATCGTTGTGCGAGGTGACCGGCTTTTTGTCGTGCCATTTGAATCCAACAACAAGACCCAGCTTTCTGGTGGATCCAAAATTGATGGAAAACTAGTGACGTTTGATGCCCATGAGCATTCGGTCGCCAACAACAATGTTTTATCTACAGGTCATGTCACTGATATCGTAAAGCATCCTCGTGTTCCCGACCGTGATCTATTTGTTTTTGACACAAAGACTGATCGTCTCCTGCACTCAGTAGAAACCCTTGGCACTTTGCTTTATGGCCTTGCCGTTGACTCTGAAGGAACGGTTTTTATTGCCCAGACTGATGCGCGCAATGACGCAAATGGTCGTGCTGGTACTCAGAAGCATGGACTGAAGGAACTTGAAAATCGTGCCTTTCTTAACCAGATCACTCAGTTGCCATTTAAAAACGGCAAGCCTGAGGAACCCAAGTTTTTTGAATTGGAACCTTTGCCTCCTCAGCATCCGTCAAGAGGTCAGGCATTGGCTACACCATTTGCAATTCAGATCAGCGACGATGACTCACTGCTGGTTGCGACTGCTGCAGGTTCAGACAAACTTTTTACTCTCGAAGCGCAGACCGGAAAAGTGCTGGGTAGAGTCAGTGTTGGAGCGGTTCCTCGTGGTATTGCATTACAGTCAATAAAGACGGGTCAGACAATCTGGGCTTGGGTTCTTAATGCAGTTGCGAATTCTGTATCTCTCGTAGATGTATCAAACCCTGCTCGGCTTGAACTCATAACCACTATATCTCTCAAGGACCCAACACCCACTAGATTTAAGCAAGGCCGAATCGCCTTCAATACGGCTTCCGCTTCAACAACTGGCACTTTCTCTTGCGCGAGTTGCCATCCGGATGGGCACACGGACCAACTGCTTTGGGTTTTGAAAACCCCAATCGTGGAGGGTGGCAATCAAATCATGCCTCGATCAACTATGCCAGTCCGGGGCCTTCGTGACACGGCTCCATTTCACTGGGATGGCATCCCCGGAGATCCATATGGAGGAATCAACAGTGCCAGCCTTCGCAGTCATGTTGAGCCGAACTCCAGTATTGAAGACCCCGCAAGTCAGACGCGTCATTTGGTCGATGGAGGTCTTGCTGCAACCATGGCTATGCCTGGAGACAAGACTGTGAATGACGAGGGCAAGCCAGGACTATTATCGCAAGCTCAACGTGACGATCTCTCGAGTTTTCTTCTTGGAGTACCTTATCCCCCGGCTCAACGCCGTGCTTACACCAACAAATTATCTGAACGTGCCCAAAAGGGTTTCGACCTCTTTCACATCAGAGGAGACAACGATCCGAAGCAACCCCAACCAAATGTCTGTGGTGATTGTCACCGAATGCCCTTCTGGGTGAGCACAAATACTCCTGGTAATGGAATGGATGCTCCGACTTGGCGTGGCGCCTATGATCGTTTTCTTATTCTGCCCCAGGGAAGGCTAAATATTATCGATTTTCCTTTTTACCGTAGAGTTGCCGATACAGGTAATTCAGAGCGTCAAATTTGGCAGTTCTCCTGGGCCGGTCGGCAACGCTTTGACCCTGTGTGGGAAATGGTACTTGAGGGGAGTACTGGCTACTCAGGAGCATTTGGCCGACAAGTTACTCTGGACAGCAAGACTGCGGAACGTCCGCTAACTAGAGACCTTCTTGATGCACTTGAGATAGCGCATGCTGATGGAGGTGTTGTACTCACGGTTGAAGGTGTTTTTCTCAATGATCATAAGACACCCATCCCAGTAAGATTACAATTTGATGGAAAGGCCTATCAAACTATCAAATTCCCTGATACTCGTTTCAATAGAAAGCAACTTGTCGATTTGGCCAAACAGCTAAAGTTTGTCGGAACATTCACGGGTCGTCATGGCGGAAACGTTGGAAACCCACACCCGCAACCTGCTCTTTGGACACTTGGGCCCATTGAAAAACAGAGAGGTCGCCAAGTGTTTCCTCGTTTGAGTGAGGGAAAACATACTATGATCTTAAGTGGCCGCCATATTCAAGATCGAGCTACCCTAATTGTTGATGGGCGAAAGATTGCCGGGGACCTCAGATTAGAGAATGGCGAACGGGTCGTTGTGACCTTGAAGGAACTACCTCCGATTGGTATGCATTTTCTGCAAGTTCAGAACCCAGAGGGACTCATCAGTAACGAGTTTATATTTCACGTAGGAGGAGCAGATTTTCGTCAACTTCAGAATGATCTCGAGTTGGCTATTCGCGATAATAACCTCGCGTCTGTCCGAAAGCTTCTTTCTCAAGGGGCAAAAACTAATGCTTTGCCAGATGAAGGTAGTTCTCCATTGAGTTCTGCTGCCTTTCATGGTCGAACAGATGTTGCTAGACTCCTATTAGAGACGGGCGCCCGGCCAAATTTTCCGAATAGGGATGGCAATACTCCTCTACATGTTGCCGCATTTTTGGGACGAAAAGAAATCGTTGATCTCCTCCTTGAAAAAGATGCGCCATTGGATCATCGGAATAATCGTGGTGAAACACCTCTCGACACAGTTAGTGGAGCTTGGAGCGAGGGGTTGGAGGGCTTTTATCGTGGTCTTAACAATCTAACTAGCAACAAGATGGATCTCTCTCTCATCCCCCAATCAAGAACTGGCCTCGCACGCCATCTTCGAAATCACGCTGAAAAGACCCCATGAAAAAAATGTATCCTCTCAAATACCTTTTATTTCTTACATTTTGCATCCATCTGGGCGCCAAAGATTTTCAACAGTATCGTTCCAAGAATTGGCATCATTGGCGAGGTCCAGATGCCAACGGGGTCTCAAAATCAGCCAATCCCCCTTTGCACTGGGGAGAAAACCAGAATATCCGATGGAAAGTACCTTTGGAGGGCGAGGGCATGTCCACTCCCATCATATGGAAAGACAAAATCTTTCTGCTCTCAGCTATCAACACTGGAAAGATTGATCCCTCTCTACCTCGACCAGAAGAACAGCCCAAGCGCGTCTTCGGAATTACCCATCCTAACACTGAGCACGTGTTTATTGTTCTTTGCTTAGACCGTAAGACCGGTAAGACGCTCTGGCGTAGGGAGGCTACACGAAAAATACCTCATGAAGGAACTCACGGTGATAACAACTTCGCCTCTGCCTCACCAACTACTGATGGTCAACGCCTCTACTGTTGGTTTGGTTCCGCTGGACTGTTTTGCTATGATCTTGATGGCAAGAAGCTTTGGGAAAGAGACTTGGGGAAGGTCAAGATTGGTGCAAGTCTTGGTGAGGGTTGTTCTCCTGTTTTGCACAAGGATAAACTTGTTGTTGTTCGTGATAGTCAGGGGCAATCTAGCATACAGGTCTTGAATGCAATAAGCGGAAAAACCCTATGGAAGAAAAACCGAAATACCCGCAATGGATGGTCCACACCTTTAGTAATCGAGCACGCAGGAAAAACCCAAATAATTACCACTGCATCGAGACAAATGCCCGGTAATTCTACAACTCCTGGTAAGGTGATTAGCTACGATATTTCTGACGGGAAGATCATCTGGGAATGCTCCGGACTAACTGACAACGCTATCCCATGTCCCGTTGCACTGGATGACACGGTCTATTGCATGACTGGTTACAAGGGTTTCTCTTTACTCGCTTTGCCGATGTCTGAAACAGGAGACTTATCCGGCACCAACAAAGTTCGCTGGAAACTGAATCGTGGAACACCTTATGTTCCTTCTCCGGTTCTTTACGATAAACGCCTCTACTTCCTGCAATCCAATCAAGCTATTCTTACTGGTGTAAATGCAATGAACGGTAGTGTAGAGATTGAACGAACCCGACTACCGGAACTCTCAAACGTCTACGCCTCATTAGTGGGCGCAAATGACAGGGTTTATGTTTTGGGGCGCTTCGGGAAATCGCTCGTGATCAAACATTCTGGAGATTTTGAAGTTTTAGCTACAAATACATTAAAGGATCGTTTTCATGCCTCTCCCGCGATAGCCGGTGACGAGCTTTTTTTGCGTGGTTATCGTTTCCTTTATTGCATAGGAAAGAAGTGATTCAACCAAACTGTGAATGTTAGAAAAGTAGCCTTCACTCTCTTGTCGGATGGTGTTCTGTTTTCAGCCAAGCCATACTTTTGAACTGATTTTTAGCCTTTGTTTTTGCCCGCGATTGGGTTTTCAAAATTCATAGCAGTTATTTCGGGGTCTCTGAACAACGTTTTGATTAAATTCTTTGCTGATAGATGGGTTATACTCTTGGCAGGGACAAGGGACGTAAAACCCTTTTGGGATTCGATGAAGCTAAGTTTTGCTAAGAGCATTTAAATGTCCTAGCACTCTGTGAATTTCAGATTTAGTCCCAATTTCTATCTTGGGCTCTATCTGTATCTTCCGCACACAAAACATGCGACTTAGTTTTTACAATATCACCTCGTTGGCATCTATGATCTTTTGGACCGGTTGTGATCCTGTCCATCAGGCTCAGAAAGCGGATGAGGAAGTTGCCGCAATTATGGGAGTTCGTGCTTCTGACCCTAGGTGGAAGCAGGCAGCGTTGGCCCCGATGCCTCCTGATCATTCCAGATTGGATGCTTTTGCGAAAGTGGAGGATGATCCTGCATCTTTTGCTGTGCTTGAGAGGTTGGCAGGTCGCCGACTTCCGAACGATTGGCTTTTACCTGAATTTCTCGAAGATACAGGATGGGTAGAAGCCCTGCCAACTGATGAATCTGGAAGCGTTGTTCTCGATATGAGATCAGCCGTCGAGACAGGTGTTAGGAATTCTAGAGATTTCCAGCTTCGTCGAGAAGATCTCTTCCTTTCTGCGCTCGATGTCAGTGGTCAGCAATTTCTATTTGGCCCTCGCTTATTTGCTGGTGGAGGTATCGATATGGAAAATCGAGAAGATGGGGTCTCAAATCCAGGTAAAGATGCTGCAGGAAATCTCGACGCTCAGATTCGACTTGGCCTAGCTACTGGAGGTGAGTTTGTGCTAAATCTCGCTAACACCTTCCTGTGGGATCTTTCTGGAGGCAGTGGCGAAACTGCTTCTGGCTTATTAGGTTTTCGATTTGTTCAACCCCTTCTTCAGCAAGGAGGACGAGCTTGGGCTCTGTTTGATTTAGCTCAGGCAGAACGTACATTTTTATCCAACCTACGTCGTATGTATCAGTACCAGCAGAGCTACTATGTTGAGGTTGTTGCTGGACAGCGACTGTCCTCTGGACCAACTCAGGGCTCTGGGGGTGGAATTGCTGGTAATGGAGGTTCTCGCGTAGGCGGTTTCCTCGGTTTTCTTCAGGATCGCCAGCAAATTAGGAATTTAGAGGCGAATGTGGCTCGGCTTCGAGATAGTCATGCACAACTGTTAGCTGCTTTTGAGGCCGGACGCATAAATAATCGCCTTCAGGTTGATCAGGCTAGGCAAGCTCTATTCAACGCTCAGAGCCGCCTTCTTCAGGAACAAGCTCGGCAAGCTTCTGCGTTAGATGGATTCAAGATGGGTCTCGGCTTACCTCCAACTCTTGAGGTTAACCTACAAGATCCCGTACTCGACCGTTTTGCATTGGTCAACCCTGAGGTAACCAAACTTCAGGACGCTGTTGGAGATGTCTTAGACGTAGTTCGCTCACCAGATAACGCAGGCGATAATGAAGTTCTTGCGGAAGGTCTGAGCCGTATCCGAGAATTAGAGAAAGGGGTTAGGATCGCTCTGGTTGGATTGCAGGAAGATCTCAATTCTCTACAGGAGAGTCTTCCGGTTCGTAAGCTTCAATTGTCGAATCTGGAAGAGAGGTCTGAAGTCAATGATGTCGGTCTTGATATTTCCCTTTTCTCAGTTGATCTTTTGATGGAGACTCGCAACAGGCTCAACTCCAACCATGACCGGTTAAAGCTAGGATTTGCTAGATTATGGCCTGAAATTGTTAATCTAGAGGTTTCTCTTGAAAAAAAAGAACTGGCTATTGTGCGGCAGGATTTTGTTGATCTATGCACAAACCTTTCGGGATTGTTACTTGAACTTTCTCTGGACCAGGCTGCGGCAAGATTGGAAGGTGTGGCCATGGTGACGGCTGAAATCGAAACTGATAGCGCTTTGACCATTGCACGTGAGAATCGTTTGGATTGGATGAATGAACGTGCAATCCTTTATGATGAATGGCGTCGTACGGGTCTCTACCGCAATGCCTTGAGGTCATCCTTAGATCTAGTTCTTGCTGGTGATTTGGAAGCTGGTGACGGCGACCGATCACCTTTGAGATTTCATCGCCGTCGCGGAGTAATAAATGGGGGTTTTCGTTTAGACACACCTGTGACGCGTAGACTTGAACGCAATGCCTACAGAGAGTCTTTGATTCGCTTTGATCGTGCTCGCCGCAAATACATTGCCTATGAGGATGCCGTTGCGCTTCAACTTCGTGATACCTTGCGCACACTTAGGCTCGAACAGTTGAATTTTGAATTAAGACGTGCCGCTGTGCGGGTGGCTATCGATCAGGTTGATCTTGCACGACTTAGACTAAATCAACCTCCACAACCTGGCAAAGGTGGTCAGTTTGGTGCTACGACGGCTCGTGACCTTGTTTCCGCACTTCGAGACCTGCTTGATGCCCAGAATGAATTTCTTAAAGCTTGGGTTGGCTATGAAGTTCTTCGAATAGTGCTGGACTTCCAGTTAGGTACTATGCGAGTTGATGATCAGAATCTGTGGCTTGATCCTGCCAAGCCTGAATAGTCGTATTTTATATTCACAATTTATCAGTCTCACGATATTGAGTAGAAGCAAGATTTGAATGAACTCTAAATCCAACTATTCTTCATCCAAAAAACGACTACTAGTTTCCAGCACTCGAGGTCTTATTGCAGTGGTTGTAATACTGCTTTTTTATTGGCTTGTTAATGGGAAGGTAGATAGAGTCGATCCAAGATCATTAGATCCACTATTTCATCCTGTTGAGTTTGGTTCCTTCGTCTACAAACTTGTTGAACCGGGTGAGATCGAAAGCTCAAAAAATGTTGATGTAATCTGCGATGTAAAGTCGCGCAACTCTTACGGAACTGTTATTTTAGAGATTGTTCCAGAAGGGACTTGGGTGGATAGGGGTGACTTTATATGCAAGCTTGATGACAGTGAGCTTCAGAACCAACTCCTCAAAGAGCAAATTGATGTTAATGATGCTGAAATGAAATTCATACAATCCGAAGCCGATTTGGAAAACGCCAAACTTGCTCTCAATGAATACGAATCAGGCACTTATCTGCAGGAAGTCAAACAGCATGAAAGTGATGTTTTCGTATCTCGCGAAAATCTAAGGCGATCCGAGGAGTTTCTTGATTTCAGTGTGAAGCTCGCTGCACGAGATTATATTTCAGAGGTACAACTCGAAGCCGATCGTTTTGCAGTTGAAAAAGCTCGTAAAGAATTGGAGGTCGCCGAGACAAAACTCGATGTTCTTCAAACCCTTACTCGTAAGAAGAAGCTTATCGAACTGCAGGCTAAGCTTACAAGCGCTGATGTTGACCTTAAATCACGTCAGACAATTTTAGGATTAGCAAATAAGAAATTATCTGAAATCAAACTGCAGATTGAAAACTGTAATATTCTTGCCCCGAACTCAGGTCAAGTGGTCTATGCAAATCGTAATGGCAAGTATTCTGAGCAAGTTCTAATTGAGGAGGGCAGACCTGTACGTGAAAAGCAAATTATCGCTCGCTTACCTGACCCTTCTAAAATGCGTGTTCTGGCTAAGGTTAATGAGTCGCGGGTAGATCGCCTTTCCTTAGGTCAGAAGGCCACCATCAAACTGGATGCATTTGCCCGAATGACACTCCAGGGCAGGGTCACCGAAATCAGCGAATATCCCCTTCCACCCCGGCACTACTTGATGTCCCACATCAAAGAATATGCCGCAACCATAGAGATCATTGATCCACCAGCTGAACTCCGTCCTGGCATGACTTCCGAAGTCACTATCGTTGCTGAGCAACTTTCTGATGTTCTTCAGGTGCCCATTCAGGGAGTGTTAGAAAAAGATAAGGGTTTCTACTGTTTAGTTGGTAACAGTCTTAGTTCGCTAGAGGCTCGACCAGTGATGCTTGGCAGCTCCAATGAGCAGTTTGTCGTAATCGAAGCCGGTCTCGAGAGTGGCATCCAAGTAGCGATGAATCCTCGACAGTATGAAGAGAAAGTGGAATTTCCTCCGTACCCGTCTGAGTACGTTCGCTCAAAAAAACGATCTGACTCCGGTAAGAAGAAGTCACAGCCTCCAGACAATGTTGAGCCCGTAACACTCCTCAAAAAGGAAAAGGTTAAGAAGAATTCGGAGTAATTTCCTAATCCTGAGGCTACACCTAGACTAGTTGGTTTCATGGCGAAGACCCAAGAAAACGCTGATGTCTCATTAGCACTTCGGGTCTGTGGACTTTGCAAATCCTACCCACTGGGAGATGAATCGGTTTTAGCTCTTAGTGATATAGATTTGGATGTGTCTCAAGGTGATTTTGTAGCCATAATGGGCCCATCAGGGTCAGGTAAAAGCACTCTCTTAAACTTGCTTGGTTGCTTGGACAAACCTAGTTCTGGGGATTATTGGTTGGGTGGTCGTAATGTGGCCGATTTGGATGATGATGAACTCGCTGATCTGCGGGCTCTTGAAATTGGATTTGTTTTTCAGTCCTACAATCTGATTGCACAGTTGACGGTGGGCGAGAATATCGAGGCTTCTTTGCTCTATGCAGCTAGTGTTTCTAAGAACGATGAGGTGGACCGGTGTCAGATACTGTCAGAGAAAGTGGGTATTGCCGACCGAATGAAGCACCGACCTTCCGAACTTTCTGGAGGACAACAACAGCGTGCAGGAATTGCCCGTAGTCTCGTCAACGAACCGTCGTTCTTGTTAGCCGATGAGCCTACTGGTAACCTTGATACCTCCACCACTACCGAAATCCTAGATTTATTCGAGGAACTCAACGAACAAGGGCGCACCATCGTTATGGTTACTCACGAGGAAGAAGTCGCCAAACGCGCTCGAAGGATTGTGAAGATGCGCGACGGCGCCATAGAGTCCGACGAAATAATTCGTCCTGTTAAAAGGGATGAAAAAAAATTAAAAAAACAATGGACGGTTGGCGAGCGTAGTGTTCCCATTTCGATTGCAGGTATCACAAAAAGTCTCCGCATGGGTTTGAAGAGCCTTTTGCTTCATCCACTCCGTTCTTTGCTTACAGCGCTCGGTGTCTTCATCGGTGTTGCAAGTGTCATTTGGCTACTGGCGATTGGTGAAGGTATAAGCCGAAAGGCGCAGGCGGAGATCGCGGGCCTTGGAATCAATAATATCATCGTTGCTTCTGTGCGTCCAGAAACACAAGACCGCAAGGGTAAATCTAGCCAGTACCCCTACGGTGTGACCAAGGCAGACTCAGAGAAGTGGCTTAATACAATCCCTGGGATCGCTAATATCTATCCTACTCGTGAGTTGAATCGTCGTCGTTTTAGCTATCTTGACCGACAGCATTCTGGAGAGGTCCTTGGATGTACCAGCGATTTTCAGGAACTTCACGACCTTCAAGTCACTAGGGGCAGGTTTCTCAACCCTACTGATAACGCAGAGAGAAACAAGGTATGTGTCCTCGCCCAAACTGTGGCTTACGAGTTATTTCCTTATGAAGATCCGCTGGATAAGCAGATTCATGTGGACGGCGACTATTTCCGTGTTATCGGAGTGGTGGGCAAACATGAAAACCTTGAGGATGAGAATCGTATGGGTTACCGTGAAGAGTTTTCAGACAATGTATACATTCCGCTGAATACCCTGTGGCAGCGCATCTACGATTTCTACTCTCGAGGCGCTGGAGGTTCTTATCTTCTCAGCAAAGCTACAGTTCGAGTCGAGTCTACCGAAAAAGTGTTGTCAGTAGCCGAGGTTATTCGGCAAACTGCAAAAGAAGACCATGGTGGAATGGAGGATTTTAAGATCACTGTCCCAATGGAGCTTATGGCTCGAGCCGAGAATTCTCGTCTACTTTTCATCGGAATGATGGGTTTGGTGGCTGGCATCTCCTTGCTCGTAGGTGGTATTGGAATCATGAACATCATGCTGGCTACTGTCACCGAGCGTACTCGAGAGATAGGTATTCGCCGTGCGCTTGGCGCGCGACGTAGTGACATCACCCGGCAGTTTCTCTCTGAGACTGTTGTTTTGTCTGTTGTAGGGGGAATTGCTGGTATTTTAGGAGGTCTTCTGTGCGGTCCCGCCTATCGAGGAGTACTGTCGGTAATGGAGCGGTTTTTTCCAAAACTTATGGAGTCCATCCCTCCTGCGATGGATGGCATGCAACCCATTGTGGTGGGTTGGTCCATTCCGTTAGCATTTTGTATCGCAGTAGGAGTTGGTGTTTTATTTGGTATTTACCCAGCTCGAAAAGCTGCATTGATGGATCCAATCCAAGCACTCCGGCATGTTGCATAGCCGTAGGCTAGCCACATCCTTACAGTCAGCACTAGTGTTGTTCTGGAGTTGTCACTGAAAAAGTCTACTTCAACTTTGTGCCTACTTTGAGGTGAAGAATTGAATTACAATCCTTCCACTTCCCAGCCTTTGCGGTACTCTTTCCTTACGTATTGGGCGGCTTTGGGTTCGTTCGTGAATTTAAGTTTCTTGGTATCCCATTTGAGCTCCTTGCCTGGGAATCGTGTAGCAACTCCGCCGAGTAGCACTGTTTCAGTAAGTGGACCAGCATATTCAAAGTTAGCCCCCGGGGTTCCGTTGCCTTTACAGGCTTCCACCCATTGGTCCCAGTGGTTGATCTTGGGAAGTTCTGGACGCTTAAAGTCCGCAAAGGTGGCCTTTGGAAAAAGCTCAGGGTTGCCAATGTGAGGAAGTAGCATGACTCCATTTGTTCCAATGAAAATAGAACCTTGACTAGGTATACGTTTACCTTCGAGAAGTCCTTGAATGTCCTTGGGTGGGCGTTTGTCTCCGTCATACCAAGTAACATCGACTGTTTTCCCCGCTGAAAATTTGTTGCCCGGAAAGGTGTAACGAATTTCGGCGTTGATTGCCCAGTTGTGCTTGTTGGGTTTTGGGCCGATTGACTTCAGGGATAGTGGTGATGTGAGGTCGAGCGCTTTAAAGACTGGATCATAGATGTGACAGCCCATGTCACCAAATGTGCCCGTTCCGAAGTCTAGTCGCTTGCGCCAGTTGCCAGGGTGGTAGTACCCCTTGAGGTAGTCGGTGAAGGGGGCAGGGCCAATCCAGTGCTCCCAGTTAATGCTGGAGGGGACGGGATCCTTACGGTCCGGTTTGGAGTTCATGTCCCCCCATTTCTTGCTGCTCCATGTGTGTACTTCCTTGATCTTACCAATTACACCAGTTTGTACAATGTGAACAGCAGATCGATACTGGATACTGGAGTGGATCTGAATGCCCATTTGGGTAACAATTTTGTTCTCTCGAGCATAGTCTTGTACTTGTCGGCATTCGTAGATGTCGTGCGTTAAAGGTTTCTGACCATATACATGCTTTCCAAGTTGCATAGAGCTCATCACCATTGCCGCATGAAGGTGATCGGGAGTAGAGACGTTCACGCAGTCAATGTTTTCGGCTTCTTTGTCGAGCATCTCTCGCCAGTCCGCGTAGAGATTGGCCTTCGGGAATCTACTTTTGAGACCTTTGCGGCGACCTTCGTCGATTTCTGCTACGGCTGTCACGGCGACACCTTTAGCGGTAGAAATTGTGGTTAGGTCTGCCATCGCCATGCCTCCACCGCCGAAACTTGCGTGACGAAGGGTTTCTGAGGGTTTGGCTTCTGCCCATGAAGTGCGAGCCACATAGGGCATCGCGATACCAGCTGCGGTAAGTTGCTTGAGAGTTTTGCGACGGGTCATCTGTATCATGTTATTCAATAGTCAAAGGTGTCGTGCTTTGGTTTGCAATTCTTCAATAATTTTACAATTTCGCAGCAGTTTCTTAATCTAATCACTTTTAATGAATCACAAGGAGCTTGAAGAGGGTACTACTCTTTCTCTCGATTTCACAAAGCTCGCCAAAGCCGTGGGATGTGGTGAGGACATCCTTCCCGCCGTGGCGCAGGATATTGAATCAGGAG
>Ga0163109_10002094_pt1 | contig 15679 bp, 14 predicted proteins | sample CRUFie1St13metaG_FD_108704 | JGI IMG/M metagenome (GOLD analysis project Ga0163109, IMG submission 108704) | Marine microbial communities from the Costa Rica Dome - CRUD Field 142mm St13 metaG | ecosystem: Environmental > Aquatic > Marine > Oceanic > Photic zone | place: Costa Rica: the Eastern... | reverse complement strand
AGGTCATCGAAATATTAAAAACAGCAAAAGATAAAATTAATTTTGGTGTTCATTGGCATTCTGACACTACTTATATGGCAAGACCAAACATGGCTACGCTTCTTTACGCCATCGATGTCCCGACACATGGCGGTGATACTCTGTTCGCTAATATGTACAAAGCATACGATGCACTGTCACCGGGGTTGAAGTCTATGCTCCACAATGTCAAGGCACACTACAGCTCCGCTCAGAAAAACATTGGTGGTCGTAATGCCAAAATGAAAAACTTAACTGGTATGAAGAAGGCGTATACCGAAACTCAGCCTATAGAGGCAATTCATCCGATTATACGCACACATCCAGAAACTGGGCGAAAAGCCCTATATGTGAATTTCTCACATACGACTAATTTTGAGGGCATGACACAAGAAGAAACGCTTCCAATATTACGTTACCTTACTACTCATGCCGTGCGCCCCGAATTCACTTGCAGGCTCCGATGGAAACGGGGTGATCTAGTAATATGGGACAACAGATGCACCCAGCATAAAGCAATAAATGATTATCAGGGTCAACGCCGTCAAATGCATAGAATTACTCTAAAAGGCAGCCGACCAAAATAAAATTTTTAGCCATCGCTATTTGAAGATAATGATTTCTAAAAGGGCACCCAGCTACTCTGCCAAAAGATAAGTTCTCAGGCCATCTTGGCACAATGCCAAATGCTCAGTATCTTAAAGAAGGCGTCTGCACGTAATATTTGGGTTTTCTAATTTTGTGATCGATAATATCAGAATGTGGGCTGAATTGATTACCCCAATATGGAATTGATTTATGAACCAAATCAGATTTTTGCGTTCTAATTCAATGAATAAAGCTCATGGTACAAAAAAACAGCTTCTAAAAATAAAAAAAATCGCAATACTCAGGTACGCAAGTTAGGTTGAATCAACCCTTTACGAGGCGATACCGCAACATAATAACGATTGAGGAATATATCATGACAGAACGCATAAATGTAGCTGGATTGAAAGTTGCAGCCGAACTTTATTCTTTCATCGACCAGGAAGTCGTTCCAGGAACAGGCTTAGAAACCGAGCACTTCTGGGATCAACTTTCATGCATTCTTAAAGACATGACACCTCGGAATCGCGAGCTTCTGCAGAAACGCGACTTTTTGCAATCACAAATAAGCGATTGGCATGTGAAAAATAGGCATGAAGACCTCAATGATAAAGATTATGCTGAATTCCTTACAAACATCGGCTATCTGGTAAAGGATGGAGGAGAATTACGTGTTAATACAAAAAATGTAGATTCCGAAATCGCTAGTGTTGCAGGGCCGCAGTTAGTAGTGCCAGTTAATAATGCACGCTACGCACTCAATGCAGCAAATGCACGCTGGGGTTCACTTTACGATGCTCTATATGGTACTGATGCGATCGCTGAAAATAATGATGACGTCTCAAATGGCTATGACCCGGCGCGCGGCCAAAAAGTTATACAATATGTCCGTAACTTCTTAGATCAGACTACACCTCTTGCCAAAGGAAGCCATTCGGATGTTTCTTCATATGTGACAGCCAATGGAAAGCTTATCGCTATATTGGATAATTTGGAAGTTGGACTGCTTACTCCTCCTCAATTCGCTGGTTATAAGGGAGCACCAGAAAACCCCAGTTCAATATTGCTACAAAATCACGGTCTTCATATTGAAATAAAGATAGACAGCAGCCACCCCATTGGCTGTAACGATAAAGCAAACATATCCGACGTAATCCTCGAATCTGCCATAACAACAATCCAGGACTTTGAAGACTCCGTAGCGGCCGTTGATGCGGAAGACAAAGTCATTGCTTACCGTAATTGGCTCGGCCTTATGACAGGTAATTTATCTGCATCCTTCCAAAAAAATGGTCAAGAAATCACCCGAAGACTTAATAGTGATCGCACATATACTACACCGAACGGTGAAGAACTCACCCTTCATGGGCGCAGTATGATGTTAAATCGAAATGTCGGAATCCACATGTGGTCGGATGCTGTACTCGATACAGATGGTAATGAAGTGCCAGAGGGTATACTGGATGCAATGATTACATCTGCTATCGCATTACATGATCTAAATAGTTCAGGGCCAATAAAAAATAGTCGCGAAGGCTCTGTCTACATAGTTAAACCGAAACAACATGGACCAGAAGAAGTGGCTTTTACTAACGATCTTTTCGGCAGGGTCGAGGACGCGCTAGGTTTAAAAAGGTTTAGCTTGAAAATGGGTATCATGGACGAAGAAAGGCGCACAACACTTAACTTAAAAGAATCAATTCGTGCCGCGCAAGAACGGGTAGTATTTATCAATACCGGATTCTTGGATAGAACAGGTGACGAGATACACACATCTATGGATGCAGGTGCCATGATTCGCAAAGGCGACATGAAAGCCGCACCCTGGATTAGTGCCTATGAGGATTGGAATGTTGATATAGGGCTTGCAGCGGGATTGCAGGGATGCGCACAGATTGGCAAGGGCATGTGGGCGATGCCAGACATGATGAATGACATGCTCGAGCAGAAAAAAAACCACCCTTTGGCTGGAGCTAATACAGCTTGGGTCCCTTCACCCACCGCTGCAGTCCTTCATGCAATGCATTATCATGAGATTGATGTTTTTTCGCGCCAAGAAATAATCAAATCCCGAAACCAAGCATCGATAGCAGATATAATGACTATACCAATCACCGACCGGCCCAACTGGTCGGAAGATGATATACAAGCAGAGCTTGATAATAATGCGCAAGGGATACTGGGATACGTAGTCCGTTGGATTGAACAAGGAATTGGATGCTCAAAGGTACCAGATATAAATGACGTGGGTTTAATGGAGGACCGTGCAACCCTTCGTATATCATCCCAGCATATGGCTAATTGGTTACGCCATGGCATTTGTAGCGCGGATCAGGTTCAAACAACCTTGGAAAAGATGGCAGCTGTAGTAGATCAACAAAACGCCAACGACCCGCTTTACAAGCCAATGACGCCAGATTTGACGAATTCTATTGCTTTCAAAGCAGCCCGTGATCTCGTTTTCAAAGGAGCTGAACAGCCTAACGGATATACTGAGTATATCCTCCATATGCGGCGCAAAGAGTTTAAAGCGCGAGCGAATTAGATTGGCTTCTACATCATGCATTGAAAAGTGGCATCAATGCGTCGTGACAAAATATCAAGGTGCCAGTGGTTTCGCACCACGTAATACGGTGCGATGCAAAACACGAGGGTGTACGGCTTGATCGAAATCACCAGTAGCGCGGTGCATTAGAGACCTATTGTCCCACATTACAACTTCATTTTTTTTCCATTCATGTGTGTATACAAAACGAGGTTGGGTTACCATATCTGTTAGACGATATATAATTTCCCGCCCCTCATGCCAATTCATCCCTGCAACATGTGAGGCATGGATGCCAAGGTAAATGCTTTTACGGTTTGTCTCAGGGTGGACCCGCACAATGGGATGGGTAACTGGCGGGCTATCTTTTTCTTGTTCCGGAGTTGCTGGCGCATTGCATGAGTTACGTCTACTCTGCGCCCAGTGATGCACTACCTCTAGACCATCAATCATTTGTTTCATCTCTGGATACAATTCATCGTAAGCCATTTGCATATTAGCAAATTGCGTGGCACCACCATTGGGGGGGATTTCCTTAGCGTAAAGGATCGTGGCAAGCGAGGGCGTCGCATGATACGACTTATCTGAATGCCAAAAGTAATTTCCATGGCTTCGCGGCCTCGCAGTTGGCTGCCCGTCGGGGTCGAGATTAGATACTATGTGTACTGCTGGGAAAGGTTTTCCGCTATGGTCAAGCGCCACGTGTCCTTCTAATTCACCAAACTGTTTGGTGAACAATACTTGTTGGTCCTTTGTAAGATCCTGATCTGGGAATGAGAGAACGTGATATTTAACTAATGCCCTTAAAATAAAAACAATGGTTTCGTCAGGTAAACGTGAACGAAGATCTAAACCCTGAATTTCTGCACCCGCCACACGACCTAGTGGGCGCACCACTAAATTATTTGAAAGTGGCTCGGAAGCATTATCAAAACTAATATCTAATTTTCCTCCAAGGTCCATCGGATACCCCCTTTACTTTTTTTATCGTAATGTGTCAGATCCGCACCACCGAGAAATTAATATTAACTCTTATTCTGTTTAGCACCAAATATTCTTTCGAAACACCTCATTGCTGCATACAAAATGTTTTAATTCTTTGATAATTAGCTGAAACGTTATGGTGAGACGAACCAATGCTTATACATAATTTAAAAGACGAAGAGGAATACAGTACTGATCATCACGTCCATAAAATTCTCGCCGAAATTGAAGGTGGTGATGCTACCATTGCGTGTTGGGAGCCCGGACAAACCAGCCCTAACCACTGCCACCCCAATGCGAGTGAAATTTATTTCTGCTTTGAAGGTGGCGGAATAATGCGAACAGCAGAGGCATCAGTTGTGATAAGACCGGGTTCTTTCACATTTCACCCTCCGGGCGAAGTACATGAATTTTTAAATGGTGACACAAGAACTATATTATTTCGCATACGGTACGGTGGGGATAAAATTTCACGTCATAAAAGTTGGGACAGTAATTCAAAATGGAAACAATGTCTTGCTGACAAAACGTTTTTTCTTGAAAAGCGAACACAAGAAGCACGGGCAGATGATTAACACCCACATCAAATTATTATCTGGTGTAACCTTGGGTGCTGATCCCGGCGAATGAAAGTATACGAACGCTGTAACGACAGCAAATACGCGTAACCGTCAGGCTGCTAAATTATTTCTATCTTGGTTCAAAGTGAGCCTCCACATCTCACGGTCAAATTTTTGGTACTCAAACCCGGTAGCAGCGTGAATTGTGGAACGATTGTCCCAAACAACGATATCACCTGGTTGCCATTTCCATTTTACTGTAAAATCTGGACCGGTAAGATAAGGCAAAAGATCTCTCAAAATACTCACGCTCTTATCCTCAATTCCCTCTAAATCCCACGTATCTAAATCTTCATCCAAAACATTCTTGCCCACCGGAACAATCGCGCACGTGGAACTGTTTAATCCATAAAGAGCTACCTCCTTGGTCAAAGGGTGTTCAAGCACCAATGGCACCCTATTAGGTGGATTCGCTTTGCGCTGCTCAGGAGACAGGACCGGATATTCTGGCGAATAAGCGTTGATTTTTTTATCATGATGGGCCAATGAGCATACCGCTTCCAGTTTCCCTAATTCACGTTTTTTCTCGTTATCCAAGCGAGCGTAGGCAGTACGCATATCTGCAAACAGCGTCTCACCTCCTGCCGGTGGTGCAATCCTACAATGAAATACAGATCCTATGGGTGGAAATTCTCGAAAGGTTGAGTCAGTGTGCCAGACAGGTCGCCTCGTTTTGGGATTGTAGCGAATATCGCTATCATCTCTCAGTTGCGGCACAATAGCGAATTGAGCTCTAGGCTTACCCGCATCGTCTTTTATGTTCCCTATTCTAAGAATAGGAAAACCAGGTACCGTTTTGTCCTCTCTTGCAGTCTGTGTTTTGTTTTCAACAATTCCGAAAACATTGGACCATGCGACTAATTCAGACGGTGTAATATCTCTTAAGTCTTGCCCGCGCACCGCAACGAGACCACCACAACTGAGCCAAATATCATATGCTTCCGATTGGAAGGTTTTATCACTCAGGTTCTGCCTCGAAACACCATTTATAACGGTACCAAAGCTTCCATTCAGGGGTAAAATTTCGTGATTCATCTCTCCTCACTTTTATATACCTAGTATTCATGCGCAGATATTAGCAGAAATCAGATAAAAATTTCGACCTTTGTAAGTCAAAAAATTTCAGCGGGTGTTTTAGAGTGAAAAAAAGTCTTTTTTTATTTCCAACGAATAAATTGGAAAGATCTGAATGAGATATAAAACCGTACCATATTTGTATGTTGTTTCTATAGGTGCAAGGATCCGCAATGATGCGTAAAGGTACGGCAAAACATCCTAATAAATTGTTAGGCTTAACTGAAGATTATCGGTCTCGCGCTTTCTCACCGGGCACCGAATTGTTTTATCGTTCGCACCCCACGGCTGACCCGTTAATCACATTCAAATCACGCCAGCAAAACAGGTGCCGTGGCGATGTTTAGAGGCATTTTAGCGGTCTCCCCATGCGGAGATGTGCGCATTTTTGGGTCTGAACGGTTTAAACCCTTCAATGCAGTTCAGATTTTTGTCGGTGGTCATTTTAAAAAACAAGTTCTTCGGTTAACCCATTATCATCGATATATAGGCATCGCTAATATTTTGGAACGTTTTCGCCTTGATGAAGTGCAGCATCGGGATAAGGCCCGAAGACGTTCAGCAGAACCTGGCAATTTTTTTTTGAAAATTTGGTGCAAGCTAGTAACTTCCGGATCGTCGGTAGCAGTCACTATTGCTCGTGCGCCTAGACTTGTTCGGTAATTTTTTATCTATGTGGTACCCCAAGCGTATAAATGGATTAGAGCAGCTAGAGCGCTTTGCAGCGCGATCCGGAAAACACTACACGGCGCAACGAAATTTTGATTTAGGAATGAACAGACACGAGCATGTGTCGAGGCTGTCCCCATGGGTAAGGCACCGTATTGTTTCTGAAGAGGAGGTGGTCACTGCGGTACTAAAGGCCCATACGCTGAGCGCAGCGGAAAAATTCGTGCAAGAAGTCTTTTGGCGGACCTATTGGAAAGGATGGCTTGAAACACACCCTAGCGTTTGGAAAGATTACACAATCCGCGCGTCAGAACTCGCTGAAGAAATTGAGAGCAATACTCATTTACGAGAGCAGTTTTTAATGGCTACAAAGGGACGAACGGGCATTGCATGTTTCGATGATTGGACGCACGAGCTTATTGAAAGTGGATACCTCCACAACCATGCAAGGATGTGGTTTGCCAGCATATGGGTTTTCACTCTTAAACTGCCTTGGGAGCTTGGAGCAGATTTTTTCCTTCGACATTTATTAGATGGCGATCCGGCTTCAAATACCTTGTCGTGGAGATGGGTTGCCGGCCTTCATACGAAAGGAAAAACATACCTCGCAAAATCAGACAACATTTCGAAATTCACTAAAGGTCGGTACACCAACATTACCAATCTATCGAATGAAGCGTTACCGGTACGGTCTGTGTCGGAAACGCCTACTCTACTACCCTTACCCATCCACGAACCATTTAAAAGCGTCGGGCCGACAGGGTTATTGCTGACAGACGAAGACTTAAATCCCGCAAGACTTATCGAGGAAACCGGACCGCTAGTGGCTGTTGCCAACTTTAGCAGCGTAGAACAACGTTCGTCGCTTCCGATATCGCCGAACGTTTTAAATTTTGTCTGTGGCGCACATGAGGATGCCGGCTTGCGGTTTAAAAAAATGAAATGCTTAAACAACCCTTCGGTTACTGGATGTAAATCGATCAAAGAAATTTGTGAGTGGGCACTCCGCAATCACCTTAATCAAGTTGTTACCCCTCACATCTCAGTAGGGCCCACTCGGGATATCTTGGAAGCATTATCGAAGGATTTAGAATTGAATGGGGTCAAGTTTTATCAGGTTATGAACCACTGGGATTTGATGTCATGGCCTCATTCATCGCGTGGTTTTTTTAAGCTTCGAAAAAAAATACCGAAGATACTCTCGGAATTGCATCTTATTTAGTTTGACCAAACGCGGTTCCCTGTGCAAGCTGACCCAACTTCATCATTTTTCAAATCAAACTATTGCTTAAGATATATGAAATTAACGATATCCGGCATAGCCTAATAATATCACCACAGAAATTGAACCAATTAATTGAAGTACATTAATCCAAACGGAAATACCGTGTAGTATTTTAAACGATCGCTCAGCTTCACTGTTACCAGCCGACATGTTATCGCGACATCTATTTATCCATGGCATTAATATTTGTCGCCCTAACACAGCAGCAGCCGAGATGCCGGCCAAAATACATGCTTCTAAAAAATATCCGTAAAATAAACTCCCTGAAGAAATGGCGGCAAAACTAGCTATAAAGAGGTAGTACCATGGAAAAATGCTGCGTACAAAATAACCAGCGGTGTCTCCATCTAATTTAATAAAGATCAACGGTGCAACCACGCACGAAAAAAAAACCATTGAACCGGCTAGTATGGATGTCATCGTCAGACCAAAAAGATATAAGATTAGTTCCAACATTTTAATACGTACTTTTGCAGTTTATGAGCTCGGTGCTTTCTTTTAAATTATTCGACAGATTTTGTTTATGTATCTATCGAACTTATTTTATATAGATCGAGTTACGGAAGGAACCATCTTTTGTGAGGAAAAATAGACGACGTATTGTAAATGGATTAGTAGGCATAGGATTGTTTGGCGTTATACTTTCTAAGCCCTTTGATTTATCAGCGCAGGAAAATCGGATGCTAATCGATGATTTTAGTAAAAAGAATTTCGTTTCAGCGGTGGGAACGTCGTGGGTTGGTGTAACTGATAAAGTGATGGGCGGAGTTTCTGAAGCAAAGATCGAAACAAAAACAATAAATCAGCGGCGCTGCTTACATCTCACAGGCGATGTTCGCGTTGAAAATAATGGCGGTTTCATACAAGCCACACTGAATCTATCAAAAGACAATAATAAATTTGATGCATCACTGTTCTCGGGAATTCGCCTAACGGTATACGGAAATAATGAGAAATATTCGATCCATTTGCGCACGCTCGACAATAATCGACCATGGCAATCATATCGCGCTCACTTTATGGCAAAATCAATGTGGCACGTTATTGAGCTTCCATTTGAAAGCTTCAAGCCTTACAGACTGCAAACGAAACTCGACATTAAACGTTTAAAGCGTATTGGTTTGGTGGCCATAGGCCGTCCATTTAGCGCTGATCTAGCCATTTCAAACATTGAATTTTACAAATAGGTTCTCACCGTTAAGCCTAGTACCATACAGCATTACCAATGAATTGGTTGCTCATAAGCTATTGCATCACGGATAAGAAGAATCTTTCATCAAGTCCGTTTTAAAAATGTCAGCACTGTTATGCCGTGTAACCTGAATGAGAGGCAGAAGCAGATGCTCATTTATGCTGTTTTCCTCTGGTATAATAAAGGCTATAATACTTGTAGTTAGTCAGGCCGGTGATGCTGATTTTCCTTCCGTTTTTTTCTGCTCCATTTAAGGATTTTCAGTGTCACTGACAAGGGTGACGTCATTGATTGAGAGTTTTCAGTAAGCAAAACAAGTGGGAGGATACAACATGAGAAAGTTTTTTATGGCGGCTGCCATGGTGGCATTCGCCAGTAGCACTATCATTAGCGCAGAGCGAGCATTTGCCGCTGACGGCCCTACGCTCACAGCAGTTAAAAAACGCGGTGAATTGATATGCGGCGTCCATCAAGGTCGTTATGGCTTTGCTATCGCTGACAAAAAAGGCAAGTGGAAAGGGCTTGACGTTGATGTCTGCAAAGCGGTAGCGGCAGCGGTTCTTGGTGACGGTAACAAAGTAAAATATATTCCATTAGGAAGCGTGCAACGCTTTCCTGCCCTGCAGTCGGGGCAAGTTGACATGCTTTCACGCACTACAACTATCACGCTTACCCGAGACTCGGCCCTTGGCCTTAACTTTGGCCCCCCAACCTTTTACACCGGAACCGGGTTTATGGTTCGTAAGAAACTGGGGATTACAAAGGTTGACCAACTTGGTGGCGCAGCAATTTGTGTCTTTCCAGGCAGTACAACTGAGAAAAATATTGCCGCATTATTCAAGTCAAAAGGAATGAAGATGACCCCCGTTGTTATCGAAAATTCAAAAGAACTTGTCAGCGCATACATGGCAGGCCGTTGCGATGTACTTGCTATGGACCAGGCGGGACTTCCGGGTCACCAACAGTACGATGCTAAAACTCCCTCCGACCATATCATTTTGGATGGAGTTTATTCCAAAGAGCCACTTGCCGTTGGAGTTCGAGCCGATGATGACCAGTGGTTCGATATTACAAAATGGGTTGTGCATGCGCTATTCAATGCAGAAGAATGGGGAATTACCCAAGCGAATGTTGATAAAATGAAAGCGTCAAAAGATCCGAATGTTACACGACTGCTTGGTGCCACTGGTAATCTTGGCAAAAAGATTGGACTTGGCAAATCATGGGCTTATGACGCAATCAAAGCGGTTGGCAACTACGGTGAAGTTTACGATAGAAACTGGGGTCCACCGTTGAACCTCGCGCGAGGAGTCAATAAACTTTGGACAGAAGGGGGCCTGATGTACGGCTTCCCAATGAAGTAAGGCTTTTTTTGGATGTGCCGCCCAGCCTTTGCAGGGCGGCACAGTCTGAATTTTTTTAACCGAATCTGCGAAATAGGTTATGGCCGAACAGGCACACCCGCCAAAAACCAATCGTTCGATACTCCACAGTATCGCGTTCCGTAATATTGCATATCAACTGCTACTTGCTGCAGCGCTCATCTTTTTAGGCTGGTATCTTTATTACAATATTAATGAAAACCTCGATCGCCAGAATATAGCAACGGGTTGGAGTTTTCTTAATGAGCCGGCAGGTTTTGACATAAGCGAGTCGATTATCCCTTTTGACTCAAGTCAAACCTTCGCCCGTATCTTTGCTGCAGGCGTACTTAATACGCTTCATGTAGCATTTGTTGGTATTTTCCTTGCTACCTTACTGGGTGTTACAATGGGAATAGCCCGTGTATCACGTAATTGGCTAGTATCAAGATTAGCATCCGCTTATGTAGAAATCTGCCGGAACGTACCCGTCGTTCTACATGTGATTTTTTGGTCCTCCATTATCCGACTTCTGCCCCATCCACGCCAAGCACTAGAACCGTTTAATGGGGCATTCATATCTAATCGTGGGCTTATGCTACCGTTCCCGGTTGATAACGCACTTTACCCTTGGTTGGCTTTTGCTCTTATTTTAGGAATTGGTGGAGCATTGATTTTTGCTCGTTGGGCACGTTACCGTCGAGAACATACCGGACAATACATTTCTGTATTTTGGCCCAGCACTTCAATAATCTTTGGATTGCCATTAGTGGTATGGGCGTTAGGTGGCGCTCCATTGGCGTGGGATTATCCAGAATTGAAGGGGTTTAATTACCAAGGAGGGATATCCTTATCGCCAGAATACATAGCTCTACTAATCGGTATAACAGTGTACACGGGGGCTTTCATCGCCGAAATAGTTCGCTCTGGTATTGAGTCTATTCATCGTGGACAGATTGAAGCTTCTCGTGCCCTTGGCCTACGCCATAGCTTCATCATGCGCTACATCACAATTCCGCAGGCTCTCAGGGTAATAGTACCACCCACAGCAAGCCAGTATCTAAGTCTTACCAAAAATAGTTCTTTAGGGGTTCTGATAGGCTACCCTGATTTGGTCAATATTGGAAACACTTCACTAAATCAGACTGGTCAGGCGGTGGAAGCTATTGCAATCATGATGCTAGTATACCTATCTATAAGCCTAACGATTTCAATTTTTATGAATTTTTATAACAAACTTGTAGCTATTAGGGAGCGCTGACATTGGTTGATATTCAATCAAAGCGCACACCTCCGCCCGTAGCAGAAAGAGTGCCAGTAATACGGTGGGTGCGGGATAATTTTTTCAGCTCTGCTTGGAATACACTGCTTACTATTCTCATCGTATTAATCCTCTTTAAAGCGTTACCCTCTTTTTTTGAATGGGGAGTGCTAAACGCAATATGGGGAGCACAAGACCATACCTCTTGTCGCTCAGAAGGAGCAGGCGCTTGCTGGGCGGTCATTGCCGAGAAGCATAGGCCTATGTTATTTGGTTTATTTCCCTATAACGAACATTGGCGGTTGATAGTTGCACTAATAATTTTTGTTAGCGTTGTCTGCATAACTCTCTCGAGACGCTTCTGGAACCTTAAAATTTTGGCCCCTCTGTGGATTACCAATCTTGGTATTTGCTCTTTGCTGATGTGGGGTGGTCTTTTCGGATTGGAATATGTGGATACCCAACAATGGGGAGGGCTGCCGCTAACAATGGTATTATTTACGGGAACAGTTGTGTTTGGGATGCCAATTGCGGTGTTGTTAGCACTAGGACGTCGATCTCATATGCCCGGAATTAAAGCTATCTGTATCACCTTTATCGAATGCATGCGAGGCGTACCGCTTATTACTATTCTGTTCGTAGCTGTTAATGTTTTTCCATTATTTCTACCTCAAGGTTTAGAATTTGATGTGATGGTGAGAGTAATGGTCGGAATGGCTATATTTTTTGCGTGTTACCAAGCGGAGGTTATTCGCGGCGGCTTGCAAGCCATCACTCGCGGTCAGTATGAGGCGGCTGAGGCTCTCGGCCTCGGTTACTGGCAGATGATGGTCCGGATTATACTTCCGCAGGCTTTGAGAGTATGCTTACCCGGAATCGTTAATCACATCATCGCTGCATTTAAAAACACTTCATACGTCTTGATAATTGGCCTTTTTGATATCCTTAGCGCAACAACCGCTGTAATGCAGGATCCACTATGGCGTCTTTTTACCATAGAGGCCTACCTTTTCGTTGCTCTTATATATTTTATTTTTTGTTTTGCGCTTTCCAAATATAGTCAAAATGTTGAACGTTGGCTTGATGAAGGGCGTCGGTAGATTGTAACGGAGAAAATCATTGGAAAAATTGAAAAGTTCTGCCTCCACCCAGAAGCATGAAGAACTTGTCATAGAGCTAACAGGTGTTAACAAGTGGTACGGCGATTTCCAAGCACTTGTTGACATTAACATGTCAGTAAAACGCAGTGAGAGGGTTGTGGTTTGCGGTCCTTCGGGTTCGGGAAAATCAACTATGATACGCTGTATCAATAGATTAGAAGTGCATCAGCGTGGGAAGATTGTTGTCGACAGCATCGAACTTACAGATAATCTTAAGAATATTGAAGCCATACGCAGCGAAGTGGGCATGGTGTTTCAATCATTTAATTTATTCCCCCATATGTCCGTTATCGATAACCTAATCTTGGCACCTATGCTGGTTCGAAAAATGCCAAAAAAAAATGCCGAAGAGCTGGCTATGCAATATCTTGAGCGGGTGCAAATACCAGAACAGGCATTCAAATATCCTGGTCAGCTTTCCGGAGGCCAACAACAAAGGGTTGCTATTGCGAGATCTCTTTGCATGCAGCCAAAGATCATGCTTTTTGATGAGCCAACATCAGCGCTTGACCCAGAGATGATTAAAGAAGTTCTCGACGTCATGATCGAATTGGCTGAGGACGGCATGACTATGATAGTGGTAACCCATGAGATGGGGTTCGCAAAAACTGTTGCTGATACTATGGTTTTTATGGACGCAGGGGAGATCGTAGAGACAGCTGCCCCAGACAAGTTTTTTACTACGCCCGACAACCCTCGAACCCAACTTTTTTTAAGTCAAATCTTGACTCATTGAGCTCTGGCACTCTTCACAATTGTTAATATGCCTGGCAAGGAACATCCATATTTTATGTTACAACAAATTTTAACGGTTTTGTTTCGCTGCCCCACTTTTCGTTCACTACATTTTACCACGCATGGGACAGGTTTTCGGAAAATCGTATGAAAGAAAAATTTAATTAACCTGAGGATACGCGGCCACATAAAGTTTGTTATCTTGCACCCGTATCATTGTTGCTTATTATTCCTCCACTGATCCCCTAGCATGGGTAGCTTTTCTATGGCCAATGTGTCACAGGAGGCTCATTTGTGACTACTAGAAAACCCAAAGCACTCTTCAAAATCACGTTGTATTTTACAAAAATAAGCTTGCGCAAGCGCTTACTGTCACTCATTCTCCTTCGGAGATTAGACACATTGGGAGGAGCTTATGTCGATTGAAGATGAAGACCTTGAAGGTGAATTCATTATGGGGTGGCCTGACCGCAAACGGCTACGGCATGCAGAGAGCCCTGATGCAGAAGGGAGAGTAATCTATGCCAGAACTCCAGTGCTGGAACAGGAAGGATTAATAACCCCAACAGAAGCATTCTTCGTAAATGCCCAGGTACAGATGCCAGAACCTATTCATCCAGATGATTGGCAAGTCGAAATCTGCGGCGAGGTAGACAAGCCATTCACTCTTACTCTTGAAGAGCTGAAAAAACTTCCAGCGCGTACTGTTCGTGCTGTAACGGAATGCGCAGGTAATGATGGAGACTACTTTGATTGGCTTGCTGGCACCACAAACGTAAAACCGCAAATTGCTAGGGCAAATGATGCAATAGATCCAAATGTGGACAAATTCAAAAATAATAACATGACGTTTGAAGAAATACTGGAACGCCCTCATGCTACTAACTTGTGTAGTGGTGGGGAATGGACTGGTACTCCGTTAAAAGAAATTCTTGATCGAGCCGGAGTAAAATCCGATGCAGTTAGCGTACGATTGGTAGGATTTGATATTGGTACACCTAATGAGATGAAACTCTACCGTGCCGCGGGTTCTTTGGATGCAGAAATAGCCAAACCAGGTGCCATAAATTTTGACAAAGCATTACCTATGGATAAAGCGTTTCATGAAGACACAATAATCGCATGGGCACATAATGGTGATGCACTGTTGCACGTTCATGGAGCACCAGCACGAGCTATTGTCCCTGGTTGGGCTGGCAATTGGTGGGTAAAATGGCTAGAGAAAATTGAAGTCCATGATCACATGGTGCCGTGTTATCATCAGACAGAATATTTTGTTCTCGGAAAGTCATATGAAGACCCGAATAAAACCATGTGCATGGAGTTAGGCTGCAAAAGTATTATCACATGGCCTAGAGATAATCATTCACCAATAAAAACAGGTGAACATTTAGTGCGCGGATTAGCGTGGTCAGGCGGTGGCGCGATAGAAAAAGTCGAAGTTAGTCTCGATAATGGCGAAACATGGGCCGACGCTCATATTGAATACTCGCCCGATAAATGGCTTTGGAAACGTTGGTCCTATCTGTGGGAAATTAGCGAGCCAGGCAACTATGCGATCATGGCACGCGCCTACGACGAAGCTGGGCGGATGCAACCAGTCACAGAATGGAATTATTTAGCGAAACATTTTGACGGCATTATTCCGTCAGAAATCGTAGTTGTTGAGTAAACAACCATGCATATTGTTGTTTTAATTAAGCAAATTTTTGATCCAGATGTGGCAACCACTGTTTTTCGAGTAGACGAAGAAGCACGGTCGATCATCCCTTTACCGGGTGTCTCTCCTGTCATTAGTCCATTTGATGAGCAGGCAGTCGAAGCGGCCATGCGAATAAAAGATGCATATGGAAAAAAGTCGGAGAGTGAAAAAAATGACGTTAAGGTAACTGTTGTCACCATGGCTGAAGAAACCGCTCATGTTGCTATCAAAGGCGAACTCGCTAAGGGTGCAGATGAGGGGTTGCTCCTGACTGATCCGTTGTTTGAAAATGCTGATGCTGTTTTAACAGCAAATATCCTCGCTACGGCGATACAGAAGTTAGGTGACGTAGATCTTATTATTGCCGGACGTCAAGCGGCAGACAGAGATCGAGGCGTTGTTGGTCTCGGTGTAGCGCAATTACTGAATATTCCCGCGATTACGTATGCAAGTGACATAGAGATTGATAATAAAACAGTTTTAGT
>Ga0163109_10002092_pt1 | contig 15680 bp, 12 predicted proteins | sample CRUFie1St13metaG_FD_108704 | JGI IMG/M metagenome (GOLD analysis project Ga0163109, IMG submission 108704) | Marine microbial communities from the Costa Rica Dome - CRUD Field 142mm St13 metaG | ecosystem: Environmental > Aquatic > Marine > Oceanic > Photic zone | place: Costa Rica: the Eastern... | reverse complement strand
TGCTAAATCTTCAACTGTAAAAGTGAAACCAGCTGCTTTAGCACTTTCAACTATTTCTTCAGGAGTTGAATCAGGTCCTGGATGAGCAATTTCACCAGATGTCAGTTTTGATAAATAAACTTGGATGTCAGAAGCCATAGTTTAATTTCCATATTGTATGCATCCCAGACTATAGCATTAACAATGAGATAAGAATTAATTTAAAAAGATAATTATACTCGAATCAAGATTAAAGATTATTTTAGGTATAGAAAGCTACATTTTTTTGGAAATTTGAATAACACCATTCTTATCTTGGATTATTATTTTTAATCTTCAATCAATAAAAACTCGAAATTTATATTTGATTAAAATATTGTTGTCAAAAAATTAGATTTTGATTAAATTATTAATTAAGCTTCAACTTGAATTAATTAAAAATAAAAAATAAATAATTATTTTATGTTTAAAGCAAAATGGAAATTGTTTATCTCATTTTTCATTATTTATATTTCAAATAATAATATTAACTTAGCTGCTAACTCTTCAAATTTGTTAATTGATAAAAATACTATTGAAATATCATGCCTTAATACAAAGAACAAATCTTTAAAAGACATATTAGATGGAATTATGGTTAGAGCTTCAGAAAATAATTCTTCAACTTCATCAATTTATAATGCTTTTTCTAATTTCTATACATACAAAAAAAATAAGAATTATTTTTTCCCTAAATTAAATGCAGGAATCTCATTTGGATCTTATTGGAATCCAACTTTTCAAAAAATTTACAATGGCTCCCAATTTCAAAATTCTGATTTAGATATTCAATATTCAGAAGTATTACCAAATGTCTCGTTAAATTGGCAAGTTTATGATTTTGGACTTAGTAAATCATCTAAATATTTTGAATTTCTAGCATATTCTGAATTAGCAATTTCTAAGAAAGAAATCCTTAATCAAGCTTTATTAGCTTCTACTTCATATATAAATCTATATAAATATTCAAAAGACTTAGAAATCATAAAGATGCTTCAAAAATTATATGCACGACATGTTGAAGTTACTGAAGGATTACAAAAAGCTGGAAAGGCATCAGATATTGACCTTAATTCTGCAAAAGCTTCTTTTCTTAACTACCAAGGAGAAGAAAAAATTATTCAAGATAAAGTTAACTTTTATAAGAAACAAATTTTGAATATATTATATTTGCAACTTTGCGAATTGCCCACAAATAAGGATTTATCAATAGATTTTAATTTTCCAACAAAAAAAGATAATTCAGAAACCTTAGAATTGTATTTAGAATTGTCTCCTGAAATAGTTCATTACAAAAATTTAATTAGAGCTAATGATTATTTAGAAAAGTCATTTACAAAATCCTTCCTACCGTCTTTTAATCTTAATTTATCAACAACTTCAGATTTTAAATCAGGAAATGTAAGTGGCTTTAAAAATGGAGAGTATCAAAATAGTTATGATTATTCTTTAGTTGGCACATTTAAATGGGATATATTTAATGGGACTCAAACGAGATATGACAAAAAAAGTGCCTATGCAAAAAAACAGTCTATCCATAAATTATTAAAAGATAAAGAATATTTTTTAGAAAATGATTTGCAATACAAAATTGATAAAATCGATAAAATGTTGCAACTATTTCAATTATCAAAAAAAGGTTTAGATATTCTTTCTAAACAAGTTGAATTAAATAATACTGGATATGTAAATGGTTTTAAAAGTTCTCTTGATTTTAGAAATGCAGCCACAGAATATTATCAAGTTGCAAGAAAAGTTACTTCGGCTTGGGTAGAGTTGCTTACAGAGTTCTTAACTTTTGAATCAGAAATGCTTTTCCCTTCTTTTTCAAAAATCAATAATAAATTAAATGACTCAAACTTCAACTTTAAACAAATTGAAATTAAATAAGTATGAGCAACATTAATAAACTTAAACCAAATTTAAAAAGAACTGGGATTAATCCAGAAAGATTAAATTCAGCTACTCAAATATTTCAACCTAAAGTTAAAGCATTCGTTGGAATTTCATTTTTTTCAATCTTTACACTTATTATCTGGTCATTCTTTGGAAAGATTCCAGTAACTGTATCAGGGAAAGCATCTTTTGTAGAGCCTGAAAGTCTTAGAGAAGTCAATACAAAAAGTACTGGGGCCATATTTTTTAGGAATGACCTAAAAGCTTCTTTTAGAGATAATTTATTTGATCTCTCCAAACTCTTAGATACTGTTGTTCAAAAAGTCAAGATCCAAAAATCTGAACTAACAACTAAAGAATTAAACAGTATGGTCAATGAAATTTTGAAATATGCCGATAACTATATAGGCTTGACAATTAAATCTGAAATTGACTCTAAAAGCCTTCTAAATAAAGATAATACTTCTAATGAAATCAAAACTGAATTCAAAGAAGAAGCTATTGCGTATATCTTCAGTAAGGAGATATTATCTGAAATGATTAGAGCTATAGCTATATTTGAAAATGAAAAAAATAAATTTGTTTTTAAACAAAAATCATTTAACAATTTAAGGGCAAAATCTGAAGCAATTTATAAAGATCTAAATGAACAATATAAGATAATTAAGGAGTTAGTTGAGAAAGGTATACTGCCTCAAAATGAAGAGATAAGTGCAAAGCAAAACTTGATTACATTAGAAAGAACACAAACGTCAGATCTAGCTGAATTTGAGAATGAAGAGTACAATTTAAAAAATGCGACCTTAGATTTAATAACTAAAATTTATAATCTTTCTGAGAAATTAGAAGTCAAACCATCAGGTCCATCAACTATTATTTCAACTTTACTTAAATCATCAGAATATGTATCTGAAGGGCAGGTTGCTTCAATAGTCTCAACAACTAATAATACTGAAAATCCCAAAAATATAACTGCAGTTTTCCCTCTAACTTCTCTGCAAGGAATTAGTAATGGACTTGAAGTTTTAGTGAGCCCTGTCAATACAAATGTAAATAGTTATGGATCTATAAAAGGTATAATTAAAACCTTAAATAAAGTCCCAATAGATAAAACAAACGCCATATATATAGTAGGTTCTCAAGCAAGAGCTGATGAATTATTTAGTAATTATAAAACAATGACTTTTGCAGAGTTAACTCTCAAAGCTAAAGATACCATTAGTGGATATGAATGGAGTTCATCCAATGGTCCCGGTTATTCAATCCCAATAGGAACTGAAGCATCTGTGAAGGTAATCACTGAAAGTAAAAGGCCAATTTCAATTTTATTACCTTTCCTCAGAGGATTAACAGGACAAGAATGAATTACCACAAAGTTCCTAGTACTCTCCAAATGGAAGCTGCAGATTGTGGAGCTGCTTCTCTGAAAATGCTATTAGATGACTTGAATTATGAATATACTCTCGAAGAATTAAGAAATATAATATGCGTAGGGAGAGATGGTTCATCACTTAGAGATATTATTAACGGAGGATTGAAAATTGGATTTGAAATTGAACCTGTTAGAGGTAATTATAAGGATGCTCAATTTAATGATGTTCCTCTATTGATGTTTTGGAATAGAAATCACTTTGTAGTTTATGAAGGCAAAATTAATAATAAATTCGTAATTAATGATCCTGCTGAAGGAAGAAGATTTTTATTAGAAGAAGAGTTTTCTAAATCTTTCTCAGGAATAATGCTTAAGATTATTTCTAAACCAAAAAATATCGATTCTTATAAATCTCCTAATTTAATCAAAGAAAATACTATTTTAAGATCATTAATATCCGATTCTTACAAGGAAATTATTGTTGCTTTAATAATTTCGTTATTTTTATCTTTACCAACTGTTGCTACTGCACAATTAACCTCATATTTTATAGATCAAATCCTTTTGAGAGGGGAGAGCACTTTAGCAACCCAATTCCTATGGATTTTCTTTTTTCTATGTGGGGTTACTGCTCTTTTAAAATATACGAGTACTCTAATAGCAAATAAAGCAACACTTATCAATACTGTTTATAAAACATACTTAGTTATAAAAAGCATTACAAATTCTTCTTTGAGATGGATCGAGAGTAGAAATGTCTCTGAAATTGTAAGTAGACCTTTATTAGCTGCAACCACCACGAGATCTTTATCTTATGATTCTATTACAATAATTTCTGCTGTTTTTCAATCCATAATAATAACTTTTGTGATTTTGTTTATTAATGTTTGGCTTGGATTAGTTTGTATTTCCTTGATTGCCTTGCAGTTATATATAAGCCAATGGATTGACAAGCAAACTGAAACAGATAATAAGAGAATGGCTATTGAGTATGGAAAACAAGCTGGAGTAGCTTTAACAACTCTTACCTCATTAAGAGTTATTAGGTCTGCGAATCTTGAAAATATTAGATTTTCGCAATGGGCTGGACTTTATACAAATTACGTTAATGCTCAACAAAAAGTTTCAAGAAAACAAGTTTTAGCTGGACTAGTTTCAAATAGTTCTTTTTATATAGCCAATACTGCTTTAATAATACTTGGACCAATTCTAATAATTACAAAACAATTATCTTTAGGTAATTTTGTAGCTATACAATATCTTCTGGGACTTGTTACGAATGGGATTAAAGTTTCGCCTGCTCTTCTTACTTTATATCAAAGTGTCAAAAGCCCTGTTGAAAGACTTAGAGATTCATTTGAAAGCCCAAAAGATGAAGTAACAAATTCAAGAATCGACTTAAACGAAATCGAAATTAAAAAGGCTGAGTTAGATATAAAAAATATTAGTTTCTCATATAATGGGAAGCAAAATATTTTTTCAGAATTTACATTTAAAAATAAAATTGGACCAATTAATATAATCAAAACAAAACCTGGAGGAGGTAAAACCACTTTTCTAAATTTATTAATTGGTAATTATGAAATTGATAAAGGAGAAATCTCATTTAATATAAATGAAAAAAGTTTTTCAGCGGGTAGTTATAAATGTACGTTTATTCCATCAGTTCCTACTCTGATAGATGGTAATGTCTTCGAAAATATATCTTTGACAGATAAAAGAATCAAAGAAAAAAAAGTTTACAGAATTGCTTCTCTTTTAGGAATTAATGGAAAAGACTCTATCGATCTGAATTATAGAATAATAAATTTTGGAGAAGGTTTAACCATTAAGGAAAAGAACCAAATCTCATTAGCAAGAGCTCTTGTTTCTCCTGATAAATTTATTTTCTTCGATGATTTCAATCCTCAAATTGATGAAGATATATTGAAAATATTTTTTGATGAATTAAGAAAAGAAAATAGGATAATATTTCTTACCACAAATATGGAAGATAATAAATTTCCATCATTTAATAAAATTGTGATTAATTAAAAATGAATTTTACTTTTAATTCTATATTCAATAAATTACCTAAATCATTAACTTTAGATGAAGATGAAAAGAAAGCTTGTTTTGATAATTTTGTTAAATCCTCTGTGCATAAAAATCATTGGACAAGAGCTATTTTAAAAGCTTTAGAATTATTAAAAGTAAAATTAGAGGTAGATTTATCTTACGCAATAGATTTAAAAACTGAATTAAATAAAAATGGTATAAGATATAGAGTTATTGAATATGAAAAAATTAATACTAATGTCGACTTTGGTGTCTTAGTAGTTTGTTCTAAAGATAATAACTCAACAGATGTAGTAACCTATAAGAATTCTAAAAGTGAAGTATATTCTTTCTCAGAATTATCTGGAGATAGTATTTATTATTTAAAAAATATTAATAATCTTTTAGAGGATTCTTCTTTAATCATAGAGATATATCCTCCTCTGCCATATGACATGAATAATCTTTCTGGATTCCTTAATTTTATATTTAGAAATTTTACACAAGATATAAGTTTTGTTATTTTTTTTACAAGCTTAGCTATGGGACTACAACTATTATTTCCACAACTAACTGTTTATGTAGCTACTAATGTTATTTCTTTAGGGTCAATTCCATTCGCTTTGGAAATTGGAGTTTTAGCTTTATTATTAGCTGCATTAAGTTCGGGAGCTCTTTATATACAATCACTTTTTATTTTGAAACTTGAATCAGAAACTGATAAACGAGCTCAAGTTTCAGTATGGGATAGACTTTTGAAGGCTGATCTAGAAAACATTAGCTCTTTTACCTCAGCTGATTTAACTCTTAGAGCTTCTACGATATCAGAAATTAAAAACCTCTTAAGTAGTTCTAATATCTCTTCTTTGATTTCAATATTTTTCTCATTTCTTTATCTATTTATAATGTATAACTATTTCCCGGAGCCTTTATTAGGGGTTATTCCAATTACTCTAATTTTTTTAATATTCATAATTAATAAAGCTAAAAAAGGAGGAGCATTGTTGAGTAAATCTCTTGATCAGAGAGCAAACCTTACAACCCTAACAAACGAAATAATATTACTCCAGAATGAATTAAGAACAAGAGGATCTGGTAATCAATTGACTTCACGTTGGATTGAATTAACAAGAAAATTTGCTTCTTTATCTTCAGCCTACAGGACAAGAGATATTAGTATCGAAATCATGTCTCAAGCTCTTCAACCTCTTTGCTTTTTAATAAGTTTTATAATTATTCAAAGGACAATTAATCTTAATAACTTAGCCAATGAAGATGTTTTAGTACCTTTGCTTGGATACACTTCAGCACTTACCCTATTTACCTCAAACTTATCAAACGGTCTAAATACGGTTTCTGATTCTTTTGTAAGAGTAATGGCATACTGGAAAAGGGCCACGCCAATAGTTTTTACTCCTTTAGAATCTGGATTTAGTCCAGGTGCCAAGTCAAATGAGATAGATGGGAGTATCTTTCTTGAGAATATTAAGTCTATAGATAAAATTAATGGATCAATTATTTTTGAAGGTTTAAATCTTAGAATAAAATCTTTAGAATCTTCAATTTTAATAACAAATAATCGAATTGCAAAAAAGTTGTTTGATTATATTTTAAATATTGAGAGTTGTCATTCTGGATCAATATTTATTTCTGGAATCCCTATTAATCAACTTTCAATTCCTTCATTAAGATCTCAAATAGCTTTTTCATCAATTGATAAATATTTACCAATGGGGCCAATAGGAGATTTACTCGAGGGGCCACTAATAAATAAAGAAGATGATCTTCAGGAACTTATAGAAGTATTAGGGCTTGAGAATTTATTTATGCAGTTGAGAATGGGTTTATCTACACCCGTTCCAGAAGGTGGAAAATGTTTTTCAACTAATCAAGTTGAGAAAATTTCTTTAGCAATGAATATTTGTAGAAAACCTAAAGTTTTACTTGTAGAAGATACCTTATCAAGTTTTGATAATAGTCAATTAAAGATTTTAATTGAATACCTCAAAAAGAAAGAGATTACATTAGTTTCTTACGAATCAGAATTAGATGAAGAGAGAAAAGCAATTTATGATAATTGTTTAAATATCTAATATCAATGGACTATATTTTTTCTGGGCCTACTTTAGAAAAAAATAAAATTAATAAAATATTGCCTGAAGCAAAATTATTACCGCCAATAAAGAGTTCTGATTTGATTAACATTTTAAGAAATTCAAATGAAAAAGATTATCCAAGAAGAATATTAATTGTTGATGGTTTTTTTCACGGTAAGCTATCGGTAAGACACAAAGAAATTTTATACGCACTTAATCAGGGTATTGAAGTATATGGTTCTTCTAGTATTGGAGCATTAAGAGCAGCTGAATGTTCAAAATATGGAATGATAGGTGTCGGAAGAATATTTGATTTTTTTAGTTCAAAATTTGCAACTTCAGATGATGAGGTTGCTGTTACATATACTTCAAATGAACCATACGAGGAATTATCACTTCCTTTAATAAATCTTCGTTTTGCAATTAATGATATTTTTAAGAAAAAAATAATCGATAAAAATCAAAAAGAAAAACTTTTAAGATTAATTAAAAGAATTCATTTTTCTGATAGAACTTTTAATTACCTCCAAGAAATTAAATTTATTAAAGAGTTTGTTCCAGTAATAGAAAGTTTTTATATTAATTGGAAGGAGAGGGACGCTATTGAGGCTTTAAAACTTATGAAATCCAAAAATAACCATAAGTCAGATATTAAAGAATGGAATCTTAATCATGGTTCTTTTTTTCTTAATTATTATTCTGATACATATGTAAATTATTCATCAGATATTCAAGAACAGAATTTAATAAAAGGTTCAAATTTACCTAATAAATTAAATTCTTCTAATTATGAAAGATTACAATACAATTCTTTTAATAGAATTATAACCCTCAAATATGCACAAGCTTTAGGAATTAATCCAAATGATGAAGATGTATTTGAATTTCAGAAATTTATAAAAGAAAGCGGTAAGGTCTCTTTCAAAAATAAATTTACATATATAGCAAGATCTTCCGATCCTAAAATTAAATATAAATTTGCGAAAGAAGAATTAACCATTTTATTATTGCATTCATTTGTAAAAGGATCTTTAGGTGACATTGGCCTTACACTTCCTTTACAAGATTATTTATCATCAAAATCTTTAGTAGATTCTTTATTGAAAAATAAAAATTTTTTTTCAAATTTAAATAAGGGTCTGAGTTCATTTAAAGAAATTGAAAAATTAAATTCATTGAAGTATCAAGATATTAATCTACAAGGAAGAATTACAAAATAAAATGATGAAAAAAGATTATCTACATTGGAGGTCAAAAACTACTAACGAAACTTTGAAACAGTTAAAAAAAAATTATAAGAAATTTGGGATAACAAGAATAGCTAATGTGACAGGCCTTGATCATGTAGGTATTCCTATTTATTCTGCTATTAGGCCTAATTCAAAAACTATCGTTTCAAGTGCTGGGAAAGGTCTTACAGATAAAGAATCATTAATATCAGCAGTAATGGAATCCATTGAAACAGAAGTAGCGGAAAACCTTCATCAGAAATTTATATTTTCATGTTCCTGGCAAGATCTTCCTGAAAACAATAGAGTTCCTATAAATTTGTTACCCATCAAAAGTAATTTCCTCCTGAAAAAAGAAACTATTATTTCTTGGACTTTATGTAAATCATTTTGTGATTCGAAAGAAATTTTTTTACCAACCTCCTTGGTAACAATGTCCCAGGAATCTTGTAAAGAACAATTCACAGTTACATCTATGGGAAGTAATGGATTAGCTTCAGGTATGAATTTCGAAGATGCATTTTTGTCTGGTCTTTATGAATTAATTGAGAGAGATGCCATAAAATGTTGGGGATATGGTATGAGATATAGAAAGTTAATGAATGCTTTTATTAGAGAAGAAACTATCCCTTATAAAACAACAAAAAGACTTATAAAAAAAATAAAAGAGGCTGGACTAACAATTTATATTTCAGATTTTTCAACAGATATTGATATCCCTGTTTTCAAATGTATAGTCTGCGGAGATGTTGATGATTCAATATCTTCTTGTGAAGGTTTTGGTTGTCATCATAATCCAGAAATAGCTATTAATAGATCAATAACTGAAGCAGTTCAAGCTCGTACAATTATTATTGCTGGGTCAAGAGATGATTTTACTGAAAATGTTTTTTTAAAAGCTGGTGATTTTCATAGAATTTTTTTAAATAATTCCAAAAAAATAATTAGGGAAGAATTTAATCAATTTAAACAATACAATCAAACATATCAATTATTTAATAACAGCAAAGATGCTATAAAAGACATAATGACTAAATTTAAAGAATTAAGTATAAAAAATTTGTATTATTTTCAATTTCTAAACGCTAACCCGTTTACAGTTTTAAGATTAAATTGTTTAGATTTAGTTCCATATATTCCTGGATCAGAAGAGACTTCTTTTTTACCCCATCCTAGGTATGGTTTATTCACCCCTAAAATATTTGGAATAAGGAAGGCTATATTTAAATTAAATAATTAGAAGATAAATAACATTTTTAAGCAACTTTAAATTTAATTAAAAATCAATTTTTAATAACTGTGTTTATAAGAATTGATGAAGAGGTGAGCATTATTGCAGATAGAAACCATTTAACATTTAGAATATTTTTTTTTGGAAGCTCTTCCAAAAAAGTATTCAACAATACTCCTCCACTAAGAAAGGCAAATGCATAATCTAATTGAATAGAGTAAATATATTCAAAAGTTAATGAATGTAATACGCCCAATAAAACAGCTGAGAATCCAATCCATCTGTATTTAGATTTATAAAATATCTCATGAAATCTAAATATAACTCTATCAGAACTAAAAACATGAGCTGAAAGTGTAAAAGTATAAAGAATCGAGTAAAAAACACCCTCTTTTACTACTTCAGGTAATGTAAATGCATATAAATATGTAATTGAAATATTATAAATCAAATGTAATTTGAAATTATTTTCTTTAGGAATCTTTGATGTTTCAGATAATGCATCAACTACAAATAATATAAGTAAGCCTAATAAAGCAACCAAAAAAAATGATACTTCTAAAAACTCTGAACTTATATTTAAACTTTCAATGTTATGTTTTCCTTTTGAAGCTAATTCTGGCAACAAGTGTAAGAAAATATAAGCAATAGATATCCCCCCTCCTATGGAAGTAATAATTTTTTGTTTATCTTTATCAATCTTTGCTAAATAAACAACGCTAAGGTGAGTTAAAGCTATTGTTAGAGCTAATAAAATGCTTATGATTTTAACAATCGCGAAGTTCATTTGATTAATTTTTAATTCTTAAAGGGTTTAAGGAATTTTAAGATATCCTTTTTTATTTAAATAATATAGTTTCTTGTACAAAAACCCTTTAAATTAACTTTTTATTTGAAAGCTATAACCTGAATTAGATATTTCTTTTAATAATGCGTTACCAGAGATTGAGATCCTATAGTCTCCTTTATTTTCAAAGTAACCATGTTGAAGATAGCTTGGCCATATCAAAATATCTCCTTCCATTATTTCAAATAAAATATTCCTTGAAGATGTCCATTTTGTCCAACTTAATAGTGAAAAAAACGGGGAACTATTAAAATTTGGCCTTTCAAAAAATAGAGGCGCATGCCCTTTCTTGAAATCATAATTTATATAATATGTATAACTTAATATTGAATTTCCATGATTATGAGCAAATTGAGAACCTCCTTTATCACAATTATTTATCCAACTTTCTCTTAAAACAACCTCATTTTCTTTTTGATTATCGCCTAAATATTCAATAAAACAATTTTTAAGTATTTTTTTTATCTCAATTTTTATTTTATTAAAACCTGGTTTATCAAGAATATTGTTTTCCTCAAAATTACTATTTTTATTATTAATATTTGAATTCAAAGATTTTAGTGATTGTGAGTGACTTAATTTAGGAGAAGATCTATTTGAAAGCATTTTATTATTTTCAATATAATTAAATACATGTTTTTTGAATTTTTTCTCAACTTTTATTTGCTCTCTCCAAATTGGGATTGGGAAATATCCTTTAACTTCCATTACTCTCAAAATACGAAATAATTTTTGTCTATCATTAATAATCTAAAACAGTATTAGTTAAATGTAATTAAATTTTGATAATTTAAATTTAAACCCAAACATAATAAAAAAAAATATTTAAATATTGATATCAATATAAGAGTTGCAAATATTATTTGTTTCAAACAATGAATTAATCAGGTATTCAAGAAGTAAAAAAATCAAATGTATATTGTAGATCTTTATTTTTGAACTGGGACGCTTTTGCCCAATGGATAATGTGTTATTGATAAGCTGAACATTTAGCATTCAAATAAGGTTAAAGAAATTATTTGGAAAACTAGAACTAATATTAAAATGCCATCTTAAATTAAATGTATGAAAATAAGATCATGAACTTTAAAACCCACCATTTTTTATAATATTGCTAGGAAAGTTTAAAAAATAGAAGTAGAGAAACTTAAAGATAAAAGTTAATAAGAAAATTTTTTTGACACAAAAAAATGTAAAAAAATTTGTTGAATATTAAATCTACAGGATTTGCTGTAAATTATAATTAATTTTGATAAATTAAATCTAAACATACTATCGATAAAAATATAATGACGGACAATATAGTTATTGATATAAATTTTCTATCTCAAGGTATTGGCATAATATATGGTTCATTAGTTCTTATTGTATTAAATATTGTCTTTTTTTTAATTGAGTATTTTTTAAGAAAAAAAGGTAGGATTAAGTATTCAATTAAAAGTTTAAAAATTCCTTTTCTCTTAGGATTTGGTGGAAGTATTTATACAAGTTGGTTTCTCAACTTTTTTGTTAAAACTACAAACTATAAATTACCTTTAAGAAGTGACTTATGGCCAATTATCATTTTTCAGGTAGGCTTAGGTTTTTTCTTTTACAATTTATCTAGATATTTTTTCAAGCAAACAAATTTATCAAAAAAAATTTTTAGAGCAAAAACTAAAGAGGATACAAAAGAATTGAATGAGTTATTTTATAGATTCTTTTCTTTTGTAATTATTTTGATTACTTTGTTAAGTATCTTCATAACTTTTGGTATTAAGATTTCTTCTTTATCAAATATATTTGGTGGAATAGCAATAGGCCTTAGTTTAGCAACTCAGAAATTCCTCCAGAATATAATTGGAGGACTAGTACTAATTACTTCAAGACCATTTAATATTAATGATCTCATAGTTACTTCAAACATCACAGGTAAAGTTGAAGATATTGGGCTTTTCTATACCAAAATTAGAACCCTTGAAAATATACCTGTGTATGTTCCTAATTCGGAAATGTCAAATAAAATGGTTCATCAATTAACACAAAGAACAGAAAGGAGAATAAATGCAGATGTAACTCTAAGATATGAAGATCTTGATAAGGTAGGTAGGATAATTAGTTCTATTAAAAGAGATTTATATTCTCATCCTGGAATTGATAAAAACAAAGATATTTTTGTTAAATTTCACAAATGGGAAGAATCCTCTATAAACATTTTAGTGAAATGCTATACCATTACCAAAAATTATGGAGAATTCTTGAATATTCAGGAGGATATTTTTTTGAAAATCTCAAAAAGTGTAAAGGAGGAAGGCGGTGATTTTGCCTTTAATTCAATTACAATATATCCTTCTGGAGAAGAAAATAATAATGGATTTAAAACTTTTATCAAAGGAAATTTAAATAAATAAATAAAAACTTATGGACTTTAATTAACATAAGGGTTAAATTAATTTTTCATATTAAAGCTTGAATAATAGAAATAAAGTTATTTTTAAAAGAACTATAGAAAAAGGTTTAGAAAGATGAACAGAGTAGTAAATTGGTGGCGGTTATACATTGTTATTACATATAGAACAATTTCATGAAATATTTAAAACTAACTGTGTGATTTATCTAGGTTTTAGTCCTGAAAACTAGTGGGTCTAGTTAAAAATTATTTTTAAAAATATTTAAAAAAGTGTTGATTTTTGAAAGATCTTAATAAGATAATATTGACTAACGAATGTCTCAATCTAGGCGGGAGGACCATTTTGGGACCAGTAAAAATATTTATTAATTCTGATGTTAAAAAACCAAAAATTTGCTCAAATAGGTAAGCTAATTTGGCTTAGCAATATTCAGTGGTTTATAGTTCAATTTATCGTATCTTTATCTTGGGAAGATCCTGCTTATAGTTGGAAAAATAATATGATAAGTGATCTTGGCAATACATCTATATCTCCACTCTCGACCCTAATGAATTTTTCTTTTATTTTTACCGGAGTATTGAGTGTTATTGGGGCTTTATTTTTGCGCAAATTTATATTCAAAAATATTCAAGGTGTTTTTATCTTATTATTTTTGATAGGTGGGGCATTTGGGATAGTTTTGGTTGGATTAGATCCAGAAAATCTTCGTATTAAATTACATCTATTAGGTGCAAATATTTCAGGTTTAACATTAGTGGCAATTTTTTGGTCTTCATTACTTTTTAGAAAAAGTAAATCATTAAATATCTTGTCTAAAACATCACTTTATTTTTCTATATTACTTTTTTTTGTTGGTATATATTATGCGCATATAAAAGGTGAATATACATCAATTCTTTCTGATTCAGGTGTTAGATATATAAGTAACAAGGCTGACTTCTTGGGACTTGGGGCTGGTGGTATGGAGAGACTTCTTACCTACCCTCTTATTCTTTGGCAATTTTATGTAGCCTGTAAGATATCCCCTTTAATTAAAAATTTAAAAGACTAAAAATCATAACCGAATTTTAAAGTGTAGGAATGTTCCATTTCAGGGTGACTTAATTCTTGGTAGTCATTCTCATACTCAAAAGAAGTATTAAACCCAGAACTATCACTTGGCCTACAAGTTAAAGTGCTTGAAAATTTATAAATTATCTGTAATCGGTAGATATAAAAGTAATCTTAAGAGTAAGACTATAAGAATAAAATACCCCTATCGAGACAGGGGGACCATTTTGGGACCAGTAAAAATATCTATTATTTATGAAACACCTCGATAAAATAAGGGGCAATTAGCTTCCTTTTATTTTGAAGAGATTTTTAATTCCTTTATTAGCCAGTTTTGCATATATTTTGGAGAGGAAATTAATAGAATATTTATCTAGAATTTAAAAAATCATAGCTATTAATAGTCCACAAACTAAACCAAATATAAAAACGAACCATTGCATTTGATAATTACTTAAACCTAAGTTTTTTTGAATTGATTCTGAAACTTTTTTGTCTAAATTAAAAAAACCCATTTTTAAAAGATATATAACCATACATAACACAAATATTGTTTAAGTCCCTCTTGAAGGTCTTCGATTGAAGATTTAGAGAAATTATAAAACTACCTTAATTAAAGGTAAATATGGGAGACCACATTGAGACCATTTTTCTATGAAAACTCCCTTTAAAACCACATGAATAAAAACATATCGAAAAAAATATTTTTATTTTTAAATATCCACTAAATTAGAAAACCTTTCTGCAACTCAATACTGCTATAATCCAAAAGTTAAACTAAATATTTAACCCTGGAGGGGTGGTCGAGTGGTTTAAGGCTCTAGTCTTGAAAACTAGCGTGTCTGCAAGGGCACCGTGGGTTCGAATCCCACCCCCTCCGTACTACATAGCTGACTTCTAAAGAAGCTACTCCTATTTGGAGTTTTTTTTTATTTTCTGAAGATTAAAGTTATTTCCTTAGAATTCCTCTCCATTACCGTAAATAGAGGAAAAAACGGTTACATTTCGGTTACATATTTTTAAGCGTTGCAAGTAGTAAGCGTTTCATAAAAGATAGAAATTTAATAATTTAATTGAAGACCTCTCTCTGCTAAACATTCATCTAGAGCTTTGCGGGCTGAGTCAATCCACATACTTTGCAAAGCTGATACTGATACCTCAGCATTTTTCATATTTACTTCATAAATACTTCCTTTGCCCATACATTCAGTACGAGCATTTTCTTTTCTGGACTTATCATATTCTTTCACTCCGTAAGTTATCCCCCCTGCAATTACTCCGATTGCGATAATCCAAACCCCTATAGCAGTCACCTTATTCGTATCGATAAAAAAGGAGCTTATTGCCCCTTATTGTAGATCGACTGTCAATTCCCTACTAATTTTTACTTTTCTGTTTAACCAGGATTTGGCATACAAGTACAACTACTAGGAGTAAGACACATTGCATAATATCCTGGGGGGCAATTAGTATTGGCTTCATTATGAGCAATAGCTGGAGACACTAAACCTAAT
>Ga0163109_10002088_pt1 | contig 15696 bp, 14 predicted proteins | sample CRUFie1St13metaG_FD_108704 | JGI IMG/M metagenome (GOLD analysis project Ga0163109, IMG submission 108704) | Marine microbial communities from the Costa Rica Dome - CRUD Field 142mm St13 metaG | ecosystem: Environmental > Aquatic > Marine > Oceanic > Photic zone | place: Costa Rica: the Eastern... | reverse complement strand
GACGAGGACGAGCACCACGACGAGGATGAGCACCACGACGAGGACGAGCACCACGACGAGGACGAGCACCACGACGAGGATGAGCACCACGACGAGGACGAGCACCACGACGAGGACGAGCACCACGACGAGGACGAGCACCACGAAGACCACGACGAACACGAACACCACGACGAAGATGAAATGCAGGCCGAGGGCGGTCACGCCGAGTTCCACGCCGAATTCGAGATGACCTGTGCTGACACCAGCAGCCTCACCAGTCTTCAAACCAGCGTGTTCGACTTGTTTCCAAGCCTCGAAGGCTTAGAAGTAGAGGTCGTGACACCTGCCGGTCAGTCCGGTGCCGAACTCACGCCACAGAGCACGGAGATGTCGCTCTGATCGGAAACAGTGAAAGGGAAGGGGCTTGAATAGCTTGTTTCGGGCGCGGCGCGCGTCTGGTCTCCGGGCCTCCGGAGGTCGGCGAGCCGGCCCTTCCCCGACATTGAACCCGCGATCGTTCTTGCAGCCGTTGCTGCCGCGCCCGCTTCTGCGCCCGCTGCTGCGGTCCTTCTGGCCAGCGCTGGTCATCGCCGCAGCCGGTTTCGGCGTCGGCCTCGGCTTGAATACCAACGCCCAGGCCCACCCCCACGAATGGATCGACCTGCGCGTGCGCCTGATTTTCGACGACGACCGACGACTCACCGCGGTGGAGCAATCGTGGATGTTCGACCCGTTTTTCAGCGCCTATGTTCTGGACGAACTGACCGACCAGCGCCCCGACCGCGCGGCCATCGCGGCCAAGGCCGAGGCACTGGGCCCCGAGATGGTCGGCAACCTGGCAAAGCACGGTTTCCTCAATGATTGGCACTTCGACGGGGAGCCGGTGACCGAACTCAGCGGCTCCTTTGTCGGCACCCGGGTCACACGGGATCAGCTGGAACTGACCTTTCGCCTCGACCTCGACCAGCCGTTGGAACTGCGCGGGAGCCGGTTCGAATACAGCGTTTTTGACCCGACCTATTACATCGAGATTCTGCACGCCCGCCAGCATCTGCCTGAATTGCGCGGCGCGCCTCGGGGCTGCCGCCGAGAGATCATCGAACCTGACCCGCCCGAAGACCTGACCGCTTTCGCCGCCAGCCTCGACCAGAATGCCGAGTCCGATGAGAGGCTGGGCATCCACTTCGCCGAGCGCGCGGTGATCGAGTGCAGGGGGTAGTGCGATGGTGATCGAAACCGAAGATCTGCAGTTTGTCCGCCGGGGCGGCGGCTTTTCGCTGACCCTGCCTTCGTTTTCGATGGCGGCGGGGGAGGCCATGGCCGTGCTGGGCTCGTCGGGGTCGGGCAAATCCACCCTGCTCGACCTGATCGGCGGGGTGCTACGACCGACTGCCGGCCGACTGAGCCTGTTCGGGCAGGATGCGACGGGGCTGAGCAGCACCGCGCTCGACCGCCTGCGCGGTGATCGCATGGGGGTGATTTTTCAGGAGCATAACCTGCTGCCCTTCGCGACCGTGCGCCAGAACGTGGCACTGGGGGTGCGTTTCAGCGCCGCCAGACGGGCACGACTGACCGGGCCTGTCGATGCCGAAATCGAGCGGTTGCTGACCCTGATGGGGCTGGAGCCTGCCGCCGTTCTGCACCGGCACGCCAGCGACCTTTCCGTGGGCCAGCGCCAGCGCGTGGCAGCGGCGCGCGCCCTGCTCGGTGCGCCGGATCTGATCATCGCCGATGAACCGACTTCGGCGCTGGATGAAGGCAATCAGGCGCGCTTCATGGCGCTGCTCAATGCCGCCCGGCAGGAAACCGGCGCGGCCCTCCTGTTCGTCACCCACGACCCCCGTCTGGTCGAAGGCTTCGATCAGGTGCTGCGGCTCGACGAGCCTGCCCAAAGCCACGGGGAGGACGACTGATGCCCGGTTCCATGCTGGCGCTGGCCATCGGCTCGGTGCTCTCCCGCCGCCTCAGTCTGGCGCTGACCGTGCTCACCATGGCGCTGTCGGTGGCATTGTTCCTCAGCGTCGAGCGGCTGCGCATCGCAGCGAGAGACAGCTTCGATGGCACCATCAGTGGGGTCGACGTGCTGGTTGGTGCGCGCGGGGGCGAGCTGGGTCTCCTGCTCTATACCGTGTTCCAGATCGGTGACGCGGCGCCGTCGATGCGCTGGAGCAGCTTCGAAGACCTCGCCGAAGACGACCGCGTTGAATGGAGCGTGCCGATCAGCCTCGGCGACAGCCACCGCGGTTACCGCGTCGTGGCCACCACATCGGGCTTCTTCGACCATGTCAGGACCGGGCGTGACCGACCGCTGCGCTTCGCCGCGTCATCCGGCGAGCGGATCGATGACGTCGGCGTGGTTGTCGGTGCGCAGGTCGCGCGGGACCTGAACTACGGCCTCGGCGCCCTGATCGAGATCCAGCACGGTCTGGCTTCGGCCGGTGATCGCAGCCATCAAGATTCGCCGTTGCCGGTTACCGGGATTCTGGAACCCACAGGCACGCCCATCGACTACAGCGTGTTCGTCAGCGTCCGTGCCTTCGAGGCCCTGCACAACGGCTGGCGCGGCAGCGTACCTTCAGAAACGGCGCTGGACGTGCGCACGGTTGATCTGGCCGACCCGGCCTTCACCCCGTCGTTGATAACGGCCGTCTACGTTGGCATGAAGTCCAAGCGGCGGATCTTCCAGCTTGTCGAGGACGTCGAGGACTACGGCCCCGAACCGCTGACCGCCGTGCTGCCGGGTGTGACCCTGTCCCAGCTCTGGGTGCTGGTGGGCAGCGCCGAGCAGGCGTTGCAGCTGCTGGCGATCCTCATTGTCGTGGTCGCGCTGGCGGGGCAGATTACCCTGCTGCTGGCCACCCTCGACCTACGTCGCCGCGAGATTGCGATTTATCGCGCCCTCGGGGCGCAGCCGGGTCTGATCGGCGGCCTGCTGGTGCTCGAAGCGCTGGTGATCGGCCTGATCGCCGCCGCCGTCGGGCTGCTGTTCGCCATCGTCGGCACGGCGCTGGCCGGGTCCGTGCTCGGGTCTGTCCTGAAACTTGATCTGGGCGCGACCCTGCTGACCCCTTCCCAAGCGCTGGCGCTGGCCGCATTTATCGGTGTGAGCGCCGCCAGCGGTGTACCAGCCGGCCTGCTCGCATACCGAACGTCGTTGCAGGACGGCATGCGCGCCCGTTTCTAGCGCACAAACCTCGGGGAGACCGGAACCATCAACCTGCTGAAGACCTTCGCGATTGCAATCACCGTGCTGATGGCGCTGGCCGTCGGCGCCCTGTTCGTTGCCCAGCGCGTGCTGGTGCCCGGCGGGGTGGGGTCAGCGCCCGAAGGCGTGTCGCTGGCCTGGTCCCTGCTGTTGCCGGAGGAGGCCCGCGCCGCCTACGACGCGCTCGACGCCGCCGCCCTGATCAATGGGGAGGGAGCCGGCGCAAACGCCGAGCCCGCGACCGAGCCTGAGCCCGACCCCGAGTTGCTGCTGATCGCGGAAACCAGCACCGATGCCACGCTCGACGGGCAGATTCTGTCGATCTCGGGCTTCATGGTCCCGCTCGACAACGACCGGCGCACAACCCGTCAGTTCCTGCTCGTCCCCTATCAGGGGGCCTGCATCCACACCCCGGCACCGCCACCCAATCAGGTAATCTCGGTGTACTCGGACAAGGACGCCCGCCGCTTTCACAACTGGCAGCCGGTGACCATCACCGGCCGCATGAGCGTTGCCCGTGACAGCACGGCGCTGGCCGAAGCGGGCTATGTCATGGCACTGGAGCGCATCGAGGCCTTCCGCGAAGACACCACCGATGAGAGTTTTGAGGTCGCCGAAGGCGCCCACGACAGCCCTTTGTTCTGACCCTCTCCGGTCTATGTCTTGATCCGGCCCTATCAAGAGGCGCTGAGCCGATTGCGCCCGACGATAAACGGGTTCAGGGTGCTCGCACTGTTGTCCCGGAGATCGCCCGATGTCCCCTACCCACGAAGCTGCGGCAGACCCCATGCCTGACTTCAGTGACCGCGCCAGACTGGTGGTCATTGTCGGCCTGACCCTGTCCGTGGTCATGGTCGGTATCTCGCTGGGCGGGCTCATCCCGTGGTTGTCGCTCAAGCTCGAAGCCCGGGGCACCAGCGCCGTGACCATCGGGCTGGTCGCTGCTGCCAACCCGCTGGGGATCATGCTGGTTGCGCCCTTTGCCCACCGCATCGGCATGCGTCTGGGCATGGGCTGGAGTATCCTGCTGTTCGAAGTGATCGCGCTGCCGGGTATCTTGCTGCTGCTGGTGTTTGAATCAGAACTGGCCTGGTTCATCCTGCGCCTGCTTGCGGGCTTCGCCATGGCCATCCCCTGGATCATCGGCGAGACCTGGGTCAACCTGATCGCCCGACCGCAGTGGCGGGCGCGGGTTATGGCCTTTTACACCGCCGGTGTCGCCGCCGGTTTTGCGCTCGGCCCGCTGGTGCTGTCGGTCGTGGGCATCGAAGGCAGCCTGCCGATCCTCGTGTTCGGCGGGCTCGCCGTCTGCGCGATATTGCCGATTTTTGTGATCTGGCGGTTTGAGACCCCGCTGGGCAACGCGCCGACACAGGGTTTCTTCGGCCGGATTTTCTCCATGCCCGTACTGTTCATGGCCATCATTCTTGCCGCCATGGCGGACACGGTTGCCCTCACCTTCCTGCCGATCTGGGGCAAGTTGTTGGGCTATACCGAACAACTCTCCCTGCTGTTTGTCTCGATCGTCCTCGTCGGCAATGTCGTCCTGCAGCTGCCCATCGGCATGGTCGCCGACCGCATCGGCATCCGCCGGACCATGGTCTATTGCGGGATTGTCAGCCTGATCGGCCCGTTCGCGCTGGTGACGTTCGGATCAACGCTGGTGTTGCTGGTGCCGCTACTGTTCCTCTGGGGCGGGGCGGTCTGGGCCCTGTATTCTCTGGCGCTGGCCGAGCTGGGACACCGGCTGACCGGTGCTGCGCTGGCCGCCGCGAACGGGGCGTTGGTTTTCGTCTATACCCTCGCCAACGTCATCTCCCCGCCCGTTGCCGGCGCCGGGCTGGAACTGGTCCCGCCGCACGGCTTCATGGTCGTGATTGTGGTCGCCGCGATTGCCTTCCTCACCCTTGCCTGGGTTCGGGGTTCGCCCGAAGGCCGCGGGGCCGCAACAGCGGAAAAATCCGGAAAACAGGGCGATTAACCCTCAAAATCAGTGCATTTTCATTGTCAGACCCCTTAAATTAGCACATTGTGATATGACTTCATGGTGCATCAGGGGGGGAGAACTGACGATGAGTGGACTGTTGAGCGCCTTTGACCCGGGATGGGTCGCGATTCTCTACGGGATCAGCTGGGTAATGGGTGTCTTTTATGGCACTCGCGCCGTGTTCATGACCAAGAGCTTTCTGGATCAGTACGGCATTTCGCAATCGGCGCAGCTTATGGCCCGCTTTGCCGGGGCGCAGGTGCTGGCCTTCGTGACCATCACCGCCATCCTTCCCTTCACGGGCTTCGAGGGCGCCTGGCCGATTTTTGCCTATCAGCTGCTGGCCTCGTTGATCCTCGTCGGTACCGGTCTCTATACCCAGACCCAGTCCGAAGCCTCGCGGATGGAGGGCGTTTCACGCTCGCCCGAAGGCTGGGTGGTCCCCATCATTCTGGTGATCATGTGGGCGGTGATGATGTTCATGATGCGGGACACGCTTTACGCCTGAGGCGGCAAGCTGGACAGCCCCCGTCCCCGGTCGTCTGCGGCCCGGGTCGGGGCGGTCCCATGCCTCGGTTGTTTCCATGGTTCCGGTTGCGTCGCTTAACCTGCATGCGGGGGCAAAAATTACTTGCCCCGAACAGCCATAATCGCCCATGGTCACCCCTTGAGTTTTCCGTGTTTCCGGGGAGATAGCGCTTGATTTTGAGCCGCGAAAGCCGGCAGGGACTGACCCTGATCAGCCCGCCCTTTCTCTACGCAATCCTGATGCTGGCGGCCCCCATGGTCATGGTGGTCACCTTCAGCTTCTGGACCCAGAATTATCTCGATCTGGACCGGACCCCGACCTTCGCCAACTACCGCGAAGCCTGGACCGGTGAGATTTTCCGGGTGCTGATGCTGCGCTCCCTGATGATCTCGTTCTTCGTGACCATCGTAACGGTGTTGCTGGCTTTCCCGATCGCCTACTTCCTGTCGTTCCACGTCAAGCGCCAGAAGGCGTTGTGGCTGTTCCTGATCACCATCCCGTTCTGGACCAGCTACCTGCTGCGGATTTTCCTGTGGAAGGTGATCCTCGGCTACAACGGCGTGCTGAACTCAGCGCTCATGGGGCTGGGTCTGATCGACGAGCCGCTGGACTTCATCCTCTACAACGTGCCGGCCGTTATCATCACGCTGGCGCACGCCTGGGCGCCCTTTGCCATCCTGCCGATCTTTGTCGCGCTGGAGCGGATCGACCGTTCGCTGCTTGAGGCGGCCGAAGACCTCGGCGACGGCCCGGTGCGGCGGTTCCTGCGGGTGACGCTGCCGCTCGCCATGCCCGGCGTGCTGGCCTCGACCCTGATCGTGTTCATCCCGACCGTGGGCGACTTCGTGACCCCGCGGCTGGTCGGTGGCCCGGACGGGGTGATGATCGCCAACCTGATCCAAGTCTACTTCAGCAAGGCCAACAACGCGCCGCTGGCGACCGCACTCGCGGTGTCTTCCATGCTGATCGTCGCGTCGATCAGCCTCGTGATCTTCCTGATTGGACGCAAGATCGGAGGGCGAACGCAATGAACATCGGGCGCTTCTTTTCCCGTAACTGGCTGACCGGTTACGCCGTCGTCTACATGCTTGTGCTGTATCTGCCGGTGGTGTTGCTGCCGCTGTTCGCCTTCAACGCCTCGACCATCATCGCCTTCCCGCTCACCGGTTTTACCTTCGAGTGGTTCGGTGTGCTGTTCGAGACCAAGGCCCTGCACAGTGCGGTGCAGAACAGTCTGATCATCGCCGTGATCACCTCGATCCTGAGCACGCTGCTCGGCACGCTCGGCGCCCGCGCCATGGTCCGCTATCGCTTCCCGCTCAAGCGCGGGATCGTCGGCCTGATCATGGTGCCGCTGATCCTGCCCGAAATCATCGTCGGCGTTTCACTGCTGGTGCTGCTGATGCAGATCGGGATCAGCCTGTCGATCTGGACCGTGATCGCCGGTCACGTGCTGATTTGTGTGCCGTTCTCGGTCGCTATCCTGAGCTCGGCCTTTCAAGGGCTGGACCCGAGCCTCGAAGAAGCGTCGATGGACCTGGGCGAGACCCGCTTCGGCACCTTCCGCCGGGTGATCATGCCGCTGATACTGCCCGGGATCATTTCGAGCCTGCTGATCACCTTCACCATTTCGCTCGATGAATTCATCATCGCGTTTTTCCTGACCGGCACGGACGTGACCCTGCCGGTGTATATCTGGGGGCAGATGCGCTTCCCCACCAAGCTTCCCTCGGTCATGGCACTGGGGACGATCCTGCTGGTGCTTTCCGTGTTCCTGCTGGTGCTGGGCGAGGTCTTCCGCCGCCGCTCCGCCAGCCGTCAGGGACAGGATGCATCCGCGACCGGAGGACTGATGTAAATGACACAGAACGCCATCATCGAAATCGAAGGCGTCAGCAAGGCCTTTGGCTCCGTCACCGCGCTGAACGGCGTCGATGCGACCATCCGGGAGGGCGAGTTCTTCTCCCTGCTCGGCCCGTCGGGCTGTGGCAAGACCACGCTGCTGCGCCTGATCGCCGGGTTTGACGAGCCGACCGACGGCACGGTCGTCATCGCCGGGCAGTCGATGGCGGGCATCCCCGCCAACAAGCGCCCGACAAACATGGTGTTCCAGAGCTACGCGATTTTCCCGCACCTCAGCGTTGCCGATAACGTCGGCTACGGCCTCAAGCGCAAGCAGATGTCGCGCGAGGAAATCAACCGCGCCGTCACCGACGCGCTGGCCATGGTCGACCTCGCTGGCTACGGCAACCGCGCAGCGCACGAACTCTCCGGCGGTCAGCGCCAGCGGGTCGCTCTTGCACGGGCGCTGGTGATGAAGCCGAAGGTGGTCCTGCTCGATGAGCCGCTGTCCGCGCTCGACAAGAAGCTGCGCGAACAGATGCAGGTCGAGCTGCGCCAGCTGCAGCAGCAGATCGGTATTACCTTCATCCTCGTCACCCACGATCAGGAAGAAGCCCTGATCATGTCCGACCGGATTGCGGTGCTGTTCGAGGGCGAGATCGCCCAGCTCGACACCCCCGAGGCCCTGTACCGGCGCCCGGTCAGCAAGCGCGTGGCGTCCTTTATCGGGGTGATGAACTTCTTGCCAGCCACCGTCACCGCCAAGGCCAAGGGCGCGCTGGCGGTCGACATTCCGTCTCTGGGTAAGGTCAGCCTCGCCGCCGGTCACGCACCCGAGGGCCTCGACCCCACGTCGGTCAGCACCATCGGGGTGCGCCCGGAAATGCTGACCATCCTGTTCGACGACGCGGAAAAGGCCGAGTGCGAAACCACCGGTGAGGTCACCGCCACGTCCTACTGCGGCGACATGACGTACTACAGCGTCCTCCTGCCCAAAGCAGATGAGGCTGTGACGATCTCCATGCGCAACACGGCGGGTCGCTCCATCGTCCCGGCGGGCACCAAGGTCCGCGTCGGATGGGGGGCTGAGTCGGTCGTGCTGTTCGACTGAGCGCCACCGCACAAGGCAAAGCCATGAACCACCATCGCCCCATATCCACCCCGCGGACGGTTGCCGACCTGCTCGCGGGATACCGGCCGGGTTTTGCGATGGAGCAGGCCTTCTACGCCTCCGACGAGATATTCGCCGCCGACGTGGAAGCGGTGATGATGCGCGAATGGCACTTCGCCGGGCTGGCCAACGAAATCCCCGGCGCGGGCGACTACATGCTGTTCGACCTGCTCGACGAGTCCGTGATTCTGGTGCGCGGGGAAGACGGGCAGGTCCGCGCCTTCGCCAACGTCTGCCGGCACCGCGGCTCGCGCGTCTGCCTCGAACACCGTGGCTCGGCCCGGCAGTTCGTCTGCCCCTACCACGCCTGGACCTACAACCTCGACGGCAGCCTGCGCCACGCGCGGCTGATGGGGCCGGAGCTGGATCAGGACGGGCTCGGGCTGAAGCCGGTTGCCTGCGAGGTGTTCCACGGCCTGATCTTCGTATCACTGGCCGACAGCCCCGCCAGCTTCGACCAGCTGCGCGCCGAAGTCGACGCCCCGCTGGTGCCCTTCAGCCTCGACCGCACCCGGATTGCGCACCGCGAAAGCTATGAGGTGCAGGCCAACTGGAAGCTGCTCGTCGAGAACTACAACGAGTGTTACCACTGCGCGCCGGCGCATCCCGAATACCGCCGCACCCACCCCACCCACTTGAGCGCGGATCGGGTCGAGCCCTTCAACCTCGCCATGGAGGAGCGCGCGCGGGGGCTGGGCATTCCCACTGACTTCATCGACCGGGTCGGGCCTGGGCTGTGCCCGCCGGGTTCGGTGGATTACTCCTACAGCCGCCATTCGCTCTACGAGGCCTATGATACCGGCAGCGATAACGGCAAGCCGGTGGCGCCTCTGCTGGGTTCGCTGCAGGGCTACGATCAGGGGGCCATGGACCTCTACGTCGGCTTTTTGAACCCGCTGCTGGTCTACAACGATCACGCGGTCATCTATCGCTTCATCCCGATAGACCGCGAGCGGTCGGTGCAGGAGATCCTGTGGCTGGTTCACGAGGACGCCGAAGAAGGCCGCGATTATGACCTGCAGCGGCTGACCTGGCTGTGGGATGCGACCACCAAGGCCGACAAGCACATCATCGAGAAGAACCAGAAGGGGGTGAATTCCCGCTTCTACCAGCCCGGCCCGCTGGCCGAGATGGAAGCCTTCACCCAGCGCTTCATCAACTACTACCTCGAACGGCTTGGCGCGCTGGACGACCGCTGAGGCAAGGCCAGAGGAGGAGACAGAACTCATGACCGATGAAGAAATGCTCTACGACGACGTGCACATCGCGCTGCTCGAAGACATCTGGGGCGAGGGCTTCCTGTCCCCCGGTGGCCCGGATGAGGTCGCCCGCGTGCTCGAAGGCCTCGACCTGAGCGGCAAGACCGTCCTCGACATCGGCTGCGGCTCGGGCGCGATCGCCGTGCTGCTGGCGCGGGACTACGGGGCCGGGTCGGTGGTCGGGATCGACGTCGAGGATGACGTCTGCAACGCCGCTGCACGGCTGGCCGAGAAAGAAGGCGTCGCCGACCGGGTCAGCATCCGCAAGGTGGTCCCGGGGCCGCTGGACTTCGCCGATCAGAGCTTCGACGTGGTGTTTTCCAAGGACTCGATCATCCACATCCCGGACAAGGAGGCGCTGAGCGCCGACGTGTTCCGCATCCTCGTGCCCGGCGGCTGGTTCGCGGCCTCGGACTGGCTGATCGCCCACGACGGCGAGCCCTCCCCCGACATGCAGGCCTATATCGCTGCCGAGGCGTTGGAGTTCGCCATGTCCTCGCCGGGGCGCTACCAGCGCGCGCTGGAGCAGGCCGGGTTCGAGCACGTCACGCTGCGCAACCGCAACCCCTGGTACCGCGATGTTGCGCAGGGCGAGCTGGCCATGCTGACCGGGCCGGAGCGGGCGCGGTTCGAGCGAGACCATGGCGTGGATTTCATCGCCGAGACCGTCGAGACCTGGACCAAGATGGTGCGGGTGCTGGAGAGCGGCGAGCACTGCCCCCACCACCTGCGCGGTCAGCGGCCGCTCTGACCGGCCCTTGAAAAGGGCAATAGAAAAGCAAAACCGCCCCGAGGCAGCAGCCTTGGGGCGGTTTTTCAGTTTCGGCCTTAGCCCGGCGAAGCCGGGCTAAGGTGCCTTGGTCTGTCGCCAGACTGGCTTAGAAGCCGGCCTTGATCAGTTCGAACTCAGCGATCATGCGCTCGCGCAGTTCGGAGTTGACCGGACCCTGGAACAGGGTCTTGGCGTCGAGGTCCGGGCTGCTGTCGAGGCCAGCGGCTTCCAGCAGTTCGCTGGAAACGCCAGCGGATACGACGTTACTGTGGCCGTAGCCCCACCACTCGACGATGTAGGTCGCAACGTAGTCTTCCATCCACGCGTTCAGGAAGTCGTAGAACTTGTCGGTCGAGCCTTCTGCGGTTGCAGAGTGAACCAGACCACAGAACCACGAGGACGAACCTTCGTCGGTGTCACGCTTCATGGCGATCGGGTGACCTTCGTAGCTCATGGTGAAGTAGGTCTCGTTCCACGCCCAGGACATGTAGACCTCGCCGCTCTGCATCAGTTGAGCCAGCGATGCACCGTCTGCCCAGTAGGTCAGAACGTTCGGGTGCACGGCGCGCAGGAAGTCAGAAGCGGCCTCGAACTGCTCGTCGGTGGCACCGGTCCAGTCGGTTACGCCGGTGGCCAGGAAGCCCAGCGCGTAAGCATCATCGACGTTATCAGCGATGGAAATACGGCCAGCGTGCTTCGGATCAGCAAAGGCCTTGAGGGACTGGACGTCCGCTTCGCTCAGCAGTTCGGTGTTGTAGGTCATGCCGGTGTTGCCGTAGTCGGCCGGCAGGAAGTAGTACTCGCCGTCCTTCTGGAACGCAGCAACGTCACGCATGTTGGGGTTGATATCGTCCCAACGATCGATGCGGGAGGTGTCCAGCGGCTGGATGATGCCAGCTTCAATCCACTTTGGGACCGAAGGGGAACAGGGGCGAACAGCGTCAGCCGGGAAGCCAGCACGCAGCTTCTGGAAGGCTTCTTCTTCTTCACCGAAGAAAGCAAAGGTTGGCTCGGCGCCGTGCTTCTCAGTGTAGGTACCGAAGAACTCAGGATCTTCGTACCCGGGCCAGTCGAATACGACTAGATCGGGGTCCTGTGCCAGCGCGCTGCCAGCCATCAGGGTAAGCGAGGCTGCGACCACACCGGCCGCGTTCATGATCTTTTTCATCACAGTCTCTCTTTCTCTCTCTCTGACCTCGTGGTCGCAGGGCACGCCTTCTCCCTACGCACGAGGGTCTTCCACAGAAGCCAAGCTATGAAAGCCCAGCCATGGACTCAATCTGTTTTGAGCCCTTTTGGGGGAAAAAGTACCGTTTTTCCCCACCAAATCTCCATAATGTTAAGCGCCAAGGACGTCGCGTTCGACCCGGGTCAGGGCCTCTTCGAGGATATCGAACAGATCGTCGACCTGTGCGTGTGTGATGATCAGCGGCGGCGAGAACACCGCCATGTTGATCAGTGGCCGCACAACCAGACCCAGATCTTCGCAGGCATCGTCGATCATCTGCCCCAGCCGACGTTCGGCCTCGAGGTCCTCGGCCTTGCCCTCGATACAGCCCAGCAGGCCCATACCGCGGGCGTCGCCGACGATTTCGTACTTGCTCAGTGCGCCCAGACGCTCCTGGAAGTGCGGGGAGACGTCGAGGACGTTTTCGAGGATGCCTTCGCGCTCGAAGATTTCCATGTTCTTGAGCGCGGCTGCAGCAGCAACCGGGTGGCCGGAGTAGGTAAAGCCGTTGGAGAACAGCACGGCCTCGTCCGGGTCGGCGCAGTTGGCCATCACTTCGTCGGAGATGATCACCGCCCCCATGGGGATGTAGCCCGAGGTCAGGCCCTTGGCGCAGGTGATCATGTCCGGCTTGATGCCGAAGACTTCCTCTGAGGCAAACCAGTGCCCCAAGCGCCCAAATGCGGTCACCACCTCGTCGGAGATGTAGAGGATATCGTTGGCCTTGCAGACCTCGAAGGTGCGGCGGTGGTAGCCCGGGGGCGGTACCACGACCCCGCCCGAAGCAAGGATCGGCTCAGCGATGAAGGCGCCGATCTTGTCCGCGCCAACGTCGGCAATCATGCGCTCGAGGTCGGCAACCTTCTCGTCACACCAGGCCTCGACGCTCATGCCTTCGGGGCGGCGGTAGGGGTTCACGTCCGGCAGGAAGCGGACCAGTCGGCTCTCGGTATCGAAGCGCGACTTGTCCCGTTCCTTGCCCGAGACCGTGTGCGAGAGGTAGGTCGAGCCGTGGTAGCTCTTCTCCCGCGAGATCACGATCTTCTTTTCTGGCCGGCCCAGCCGGTTGTTCATGAAGTGCATGGTCCGGATCGCGGTATCGACCGCGGTGGACCCGCCGGTGGTGAAGAAAACGTTGTTCAGGTCATCGGGCGTGCGCTCGACGATTTTCTTGGCGAGGATGCTCGAGGGCTCGGTGGTGTTGGTAAAGGGCGAGGTGTAGGGCAGCTTGCGCACCTGGTCGGCGATGGCCTCGGCCATTTCCTCGCGACCGTAGCCGATCTGGGTACACCACATGCCGGCGGGGCCGTCGATAAAGCGCTTACCCTGGCCATCCCAGAGATAAATGCCCTGCGCCCGGTCGACGAAGATGTTGTCGTAGCCACGCCACGCATCCATCGCGGCCCAGGGGTGGACCTGGTGCAGGCGATCCCACTCCTGCAGGGTTTCAAGGCTTGGTTCGTTGTCGAGCATGTCGGTTCTCCCTCGTGCTTATCAGTAGGCGAGCGGCGGGGTCGCCCGCGCGCGCGGATTTGAAAAGAAGGGGCGGTCCTGCACGGTCACTTCGACCAGCCGCTTTGACCATTGGCCCTCTTCGTGGACATAGATTTCGGCCCAGAGGTCGTCGGTCACGCCGACGCCGAAGGGGGCCTTGAGTTCGGCCAGCGCGACGTTGCGCTTGACCGTGGGCGACCAGATGCCGGAGGTGACGTGGCCGACCTCCTTCTTTTTCTGGTGGTAGAGCAGGGCACCATCGGCGGGCTTGAAACCACCCAGCTCGATTTTGACCAGATGGGTGCGCAGGGCGCCGGTTTCCTGCTGCCGGAGCAGGGCGCGGCGGCCGTTGAAGTGGCCCTTGCCGAAGTCGACCATCTTGCCGAAGCCCAGCTCCAGCGGAGTCCGGCCGCGGCCCAGCCGCATGGTGGTGTGCACCGGTTGGAAGTCGACGCCTGCGGCGATAAACCCGGCTTCGATGCGGGCGAGGTTCAGCGCCTCGTAGCCGATGGTGCGCAGGCCCCAGTGGGTCGAGGCCGCCCACAGCCGGTCCCAGAGGCCCAGCACCTGATCCCAGTCGACCCAGAGTTCGTAGCCCAGATCGCCGGTGAAGCCGGTGCGCGAGACCCACAGACCCGGCTCGACCTGCGCCAGATCGAAGGGCCGGAGTTTGGCGACCTTGCCCAGCCCGGCGTCGCTGAGCAGGGAGAAGCTGGTCGGGCCCTGCAGTGATAGCCCGGCGACGGTCTGGGATTCGTCCTCGACCGTAACGTTGAAGCCCCAGGCCGCGTCCTGCACCCAGCCCAGCATGCGTTCCTGACAGCACAGGCGGAAGTCGTTCTTGCCGAAGCGGAACAGGGTGCCGTCGTCGATGGCCATGCCTTCTTCATCGCACCAGATGGCGTAGCCGACCCGGCCCGGTTTGATCTTGCGCACGTCGCGCGTGACCATGCGGTTGAGCACGGCTTCGGCGTCCGGTCCACGCAGGCGGTACTTGTGCATGGGCGAGATGTCGAACAGCGTCGTCTGGTTGCGGATCGCAAAGTACTCGAATTCGAGCGTGTCGAGCACCGACGGCGAGATGTAGCCCGCCCAGCCCATCCACGCCTTGGTCCGGCTCAGGGCCTCCAGACGCGGGTGCAGCGGGGTCGGCAGCAGGCCCTGCGGCACTTGAAACGGCGCGCGCTGGCCGGAGCCGGATTTGCGTGCGGCGGTCTTTCGAGCGGCGGGGCGGCTCGTGGATTTTGTAGCGGGTTTTGTCACGGCGTCATGCACTCCCCGTCTTGAGCGCCTGCAGCGCGCTGTTACGCCCCGGCGCGCCGGTGATATCCCCGCCCGGGTGGGCCGAGGCGGCGCACAGGAACAGGCCCTGTGGCCCGAAGGCATAGTAGGCCGCGCCGTTGGTCGGGCGCAGGGTCAGGATCTGATCGAGCCCCATTTCCAAGTGGTGCCAGTGCCCGCCCGGCGCGCCGGTCTCGGCCGCGATATCGTCGGGGGCGATGACTTCGGAGGCTGTGACCAGCTTGCCGATCCCGGGGGCGTAGGCTTCAAGTGTGGAGAGCAGCGCCTTGAGCAGCGCCTTGCGCTCGGTTGCGCGCCAGCCTTTGGTTGGGGCAGGGGGGACAAAATTGACGATGGCGGACAGCACCTGCTGCCCGGATCCGGCATCCCCGCTGGGGGCACCGCTCAAACCCGGGAGCACCAGTTCCACCACCGGCGCGGTCGGCATGGCGTTGTACTTGGCTGGGTTGAAGGCGCGCTCGACGTAGGTCGAGGACGGCGCGATCAGCAGGCGCCCGGCGGTGAGTTCTTCTGACAGGCCGGTAAAGGCTGGTGTGCCGGAGAGCAGCAGGTTGACCTTGGCTGTTGTGCCCTTGTTGCGCAGGTTGCGCAGCCGGCGCACGGCTTCGATATCAAAATGGTCGGGGCCGGCCATCTGCATCGTCTGCAGCGGGCCGGCGCTGGACAGCACCAGCGGCGCGGTCAGGCTCTGGCCGTTGTCGAGGGTCACGCCGGTGACGCGATCTGCGTCGTCGACCAGCACCTGTGCCACGCCCTGCCCACAGCGGATGTCGGCGCCGGCGTCGCGGGCGGCGCGGGCGAAGGCTTCGCTGACCGCTGCCATGCCGTCCAGCGGCAGCACGGGGTCGGCACTGCCACCGCTATTCCCCCCGCCATTTCCAGGGCCATTCCCCGAGCCAGCCGCAGTGCGGGCGGAGCCGGGGGG
>Ga0163109_10002087_pt1 | contig 15708 bp, 13 predicted proteins | sample CRUFie1St13metaG_FD_108704 | JGI IMG/M metagenome (GOLD analysis project Ga0163109, IMG submission 108704) | Marine microbial communities from the Costa Rica Dome - CRUD Field 142mm St13 metaG | ecosystem: Environmental > Aquatic > Marine > Oceanic > Photic zone | place: Costa Rica: the Eastern... | reverse complement strand
TTTCGGTCGATACTGCAGAATAACATCTATGGCGTAGACCTGAACCCCGAGAGCGTAGAGATAACCAAGCTGAGCTTGTGGCTGAAGACCGCAGAGAAAGGTAAGAAACTCACCACGCTGAAAAATAACATAAAGTGTGGGAATAGCCTGATAGATGACCCCGAGGTGGCGGGCAAAAGAGCCTTTAAGTGGGAGGAAGAATTTGCTGACATAATGCAGGCAGGTGGGTTTGATGTAGTGGTGGGCAATCCGCCATGGGTTTTTGCGCGAGGTAATAACTTTACCCAAGACGTGAAAGATTACTACTATGAAAAATATCCATTAGCTAACTACCAACTCAATACGTATCTCTTATTCTTTGATCGTGGATACAGTATACTTAAAGCTGATGGTCAATTTAGTTTTATCGTACCGAATACATGCCTAACGATTGATAGTTTTGAGCCATTTAGAAAATTTTTACTAAATGACGTTGGTCAGCTAAATGTCGTGAATATTTTTGGACAAGTATTTGAAGGTGCAAGTGTGGATAGTTGTATAATCTCATTTAAAAAATCAAGCAAGAATAAAGTGAAACTCAGCGAGATGCACGATGGTGTCTTGAATGAAGTTGGTTCTTTTGCTGTTGCAGAGTTGGCACAAGGGAAGCACATCATCAATATTGCAATGATGAAAAACCCAGAGGTCGTAAAACTTATGGAAAAAATTGATAAATTATCAAAGCCACTTGAAAAGATATCCACCATTAAATCAGGTCTTGTGGCTTATGAGATTGGGAAAGGCTCACCAAAACAGACTAGAGAAATGAAGGATGAAAGGGTGTATCACTTTACGTCTAAAAATGATGAAAATTGCTACCCATATCTTGATGGTAGAGATGTCTGTAGGTATGCGATTAGTTGGGGTGGTAAGTGGATTAAATACGGCAATCATCTTGCTGCACCCCGTCAAATTGAGCTTTTTACACAACCAAGAATACTTGTAAGGCAAATACCCAATAAGCCACCATACTGTATACACGCATGCTTTACCAATGATGACCTAGTTAATGACCGAAACAGCAATAACATTATTGGATTTGAAGATGAACCTTACTATCTACTTGGTGTAATCAATAGTCGACTAACGAGTTTTTGGTTTATCAATAAGTTTGATAAACTCCAGCGTGGTGTATTCCCCCAGTTCAAGGTAAAAGAACTGGCAATGTTCCCTGTGCCAAAAGCAGACAATGCCCAAAAGAATCAAATTTCTGATATGGTTCAGACAGCTATGCAGCAGCACACTGATCTGCATGCTAAAATTGACCGATTTCAAAAGCTGGTAATGGCAGAATATGGGATAGAAAAATGGGGACGCAAGCTGAACGAATGGTGGACGATGGACTTTGCGGATTTCACCAAGACGCTGAAGCTAACCAAGCTGAGTTTGGCAGAGAAAGATGACCTGATGACACTGTACGAGAAGTATAAAGCCGAGCTGAGTAGCCTAACCACCAAGATAGCCAAAACAGACCGTGTGATAGACGACATGGTGTTTGACCTCTATGGGCTGAGCGATGAGGAACGTGAGATAATTCTTAAGAAGTAAATATGACAAACCGTAAATTACGAATCGAAATATTGCAGATCATGTCAGATGGAGAAAAATGGGATATAAATAATATATGTGCTAATTTATATCAAAATTTTCATCAACTAAATAAGGCGAATAAAAAGCAAATAGAAGACGAGATACAAAGTAATATTACTGCTTTAACGAATTATTCAGGTGGCTATTCATCATGTATTAAAAAGTTGAAACGAAACTTTTATCATGAGCCACAGACATATATTATGGAAAATAACGCACAGGAAGTTTTAGCCGAAATGGCAAGAGATTATAAAGACTCTGAAAAGATAACTGCTCAAATTGGTGAAATATTCCATAAAAATAGACTTATGCAGGGCAATACTCCAATTACTGAAGTGACATTATGCAGTACAGAAATGTTTGATGTAGACGTAACAAAACAAGTGCTCACGCAAATGGTAAAAGATAAGGTACTAAGGAAAACAAAAAATGGTTATATGTACTATGAACAATCATGGTTTGAAAAAGTCCACAGAGATCTGAAAAAACATAGTATTACATATCCACGTCATTTGATAAGTTTCATAGCTGGAGCTGCTTTTTCATATATTATAAGTAACTGGGAATTTATAATAGATTCTTTTATAGGCTTTATTCAGAACATAACAACTTAAAACTATGACTTCTAGTAAAGGATCTGATTGGCATAAATGGGACTTACATATTCACACTCCATATAGTAATTTAAACAGTTATACGGCAAGTGATGATGACTTTATTAATGAGATCGTTAGTAAAGAAGTTGCTGTAATCGGATTAACAAATTATTTCTGTTTCAAAGATGAAGAATATGAGCTATTACAAAAATTAACAAAAGCAAATATAAAAACATTTCTCAATCTAGAATTACGTTTGGATTATCAAAATAAAGATGATGATTGTTTAGATTTTCATATAATATTTTCAGATGAACTAGAATTAAACAAAATCAAAAACTTTTTGAAAAATTTGGATGTAAATGCCTGTGGAGACGCCAAGAAGTGCTCAGATTTAAAAACTAAAGCAGAGTTTGAAACTGCAGTTGTGAACTTTGATAATTTGATGAAAGAGCTAACTAACCCAGCAAATAAATTAAGCAGTAAATTTTTAACAGGATTCTTATCTAGAGGAAAAGGAAATGGAAGAAGCAGCTCTATTTATGAAAAGATATCTAAAAGTGTAGATTTTCTAATTCATTCAACTGACCATCCTAAAAATATTGAGGAAGATAGAAATTATTGGCTGACACAGGGGAAACCTTTATTACAAAGCTCAGATGCTCATTCTTTAGAGAAAATAGGGAGTAAGTTTACATGGATAAAAGCAGATTTGTCCTTCAGTGGTTTACAACAAATTGGGTATGAACCTGAATTTAGATTAGTTATCGACAAAAATAGACCAAAACATGCTACTAGTGTTATAAACTCAATTAAACTAAATTTTCAAAAAAATGAGACCATAAATGGTAATAATTTTTGTTTTGCTGGATTAGAAAATGAAATTCAACTAAGTCCTTGCTTAAACTGCTTTATTGGGGGTCGGGGAACTGGTAAGAGCTCTATATTAAATTTAATTGGTGTGCAAAATAATTCTCCTGATAGTGTTGAATTTTGGAATCGCCGAAAGACCAGTTTTGATCCTACAAGTTGTTTTATAGTTAACGGAACCACTAATTTTGAATTCATTGGCCAGAGCCAGATAGAAAAACTAGTTGCTGATACAGATAATTTTACACAGGCACTTTTTGAAAGAATAGATCAAAAGGATGATGGGAAACTTACAGAATTAAAAACTGAGATAGAAAACTCTATGAAAATTGCAAATGACACACTTGGGAAAATAGATGAACTACAAAAAATTGGTAAAAAAGTGGAAGCAATAAAGATAGAAAAAACAAATCTAACAAAGCTTATTGAAAGTTTAGATACGAAAGAATTCCAAGAAATCAAAAATAATATTGAACGTCACACAAATGAACTCAATGCCCTAGAAAAAGCCGAAGAATTAGAGGTTAACCTAAATATCTTAAAAGTAGAAGATAATTCTCAAGAGTCCCTATCTAAAATTAACATAGATTCGGAAACATATGAACTATTGAAAGGATTCTATACAGGATATGAAAGTATAATTCAGGCTCGCGATGAGTTGAAAAACAATTATAGAATTCAAGAACGAATTAGTGTAGTTAGATCAAATATAGAAAAGGAGAACAAGAAACTAGAAGACTATTTGACGAATAATGGATATACCATCGAAGATGCCAAAGATTTATCTTCAGCACCAGCTAAAATTGCTCAATATAACTCGAAACTATCAATAGAGGAGCAAGACATTAATACAATTAAGGAGTCCATAAGCCAATATTTTAAAGGAGAATTTCTACAGATTGATACACTATATACAAAGTTTAGTACTGCGCTGGATATTGCAATTAAACCTCTTGCTAAAATTTTAAATCAAGAACAAGCTTCCTCTAGTGAAATTGAAACAATTACAATTAAATATAGTTTTGATGACGATAAATCTTGGAATGATTTTGCTAATAATGTTGCTGAACTAGTGAAAGAAGCAAATGCACCTAAAAAGATTAATACAAAGAAAATTGCTGAAATAATATGTGACAATAGGGCTATTTTTAGTGAAGATCATGTTGGAGGAATCAACAATCTTATTGATAAAGAGCAAGACAAGAAAGGGACAGATGCTGAATTTCTTAAAGCTTTAAAATCCTTTTTTGATAATCGAAATTTTGAAAAATTTAAAATTCTTCGTGAAATGAATTGTAAAGATTGGACTAAATATCTTAGGATTGATTTGAAGTATGGGGAAAATAAAATTGAAGAGACTTCATATGGACAAAGATGTACAGCTGTCATTGTTGCATTTTTATTATTTGGAAATAAGCCTTTGATTATCGATGAACCCGAAACACACTTAGATAGTTCACTTATTGCAGAATATCTTGTTGGACTTATAAAAAGGAATAAAAATAAACGACAAATTATATTTGCTACACACAATGCAAACTTTGTAATAAATGGTGACGCTGAAAAAGTCGTCATTTTAGAAACGGAAAAGGGAGTTACTAATTTTACTGAAACTACTTTAGAAGGTACTAGTAGTGAAAAACTATTAAAATTAGAGGGAGGCAAAGAAGCTTTTCATAGAAGAAGAAACAAGTATAAATTAGATTAGACTCCACCAAACTCTCTGACATTAATGTGAGTGATGGAACACCTCAAATACTGCCTTTATGCTCGTAAATCGACCGAATCAGACGAACAACAAGCTATGAGTATTGGTGCTCAAGTCCGTGAAATGACAGAGCTGGCACAAAGAGAAAATCTAGAACTTGTGGATATTCTTCAAGAATCAAAGTCCGCCAAAGCCACGGGAAAAAGAGTGGCGTTCAAAGAGTTGCTTGAAGGGATAAATAAGGGAAAATACAATGCTATACTTACATGGTCAGCAGATAGATTAAGTCGTAATGCAGGCGACCTCGGAAAGCTAGTGGATCTCATGGATAATGGTAGGCTAAAATGCATACGCACCTTTGGGCAAACTTTTGATAATACGCCAAACAAAAAATTCCTGCTGATGATTCTCGGGTCACAAGCGAAGCTCGAGAACGACAACCGAGCAAAGCATATAAAGCGCGGAATATACGCACTAGTGGAGCGTGGAATTCGCCCGGGGCCAGTTCCAATAGGATACAAGTTAGAACGTGATCCAAAGAATCCCACAGGCCGAGGCATCATAACCATAGACGAAATACGTGCGCCGCACATAAAGCAGCTCTTTATAGATGTAGGGAATAGCGGTATGAGTGGTAAAAAAGCCGCGGATAAGGCTAAAGAGGCGGGACTCAGTAGTATCAATGGGAACCCCGTGATGTACAGTAAAATTTATAAGATACTCCACGAACCATTCTACTATGGCTGGTTTGAGTATCCTGTCGGGAGCGGGAACCTCCACCGAGGCATTCATGAACCGATTATCACACCAATGTTGTATGGGCTTGTACAGAAGCAACTGAAGAAGAATTTATCGAGCGACAAGAAACGTAAGTGGGGTAGCAAAAACTTCTTTTGGAGTAAACTCTTTAAGTGCGGAAATTGTGGGAGCGGTATATGCGGTACACACCACAATAATCGCCACGGAAAGCTCTACACATACTACAAATGTACGAAGTACGGTGGTAGGAATAAGTGCAAAGAAAAATATATCCGTGAAGAAAAGCTGGTAGAGCAAGTTTCCCAGCTTATTTGTATGCAGATGGGAGAGGATGTGGATTTAGAATCCAAATTGCATGAAAAACTACAGAGTGTTAACCAGCTTCAAAAACTTACCAATCCAGAGGCATTGGAGCTGAGTATGACACAATTCATCGGTCATATTTTGAGGAATGGGAATGTGACAGATAAACGTGAAGTACTGGATTCATTGCAAGGAAATCTGCTTCTAGAGAGCGGTGAAGTACGATTTGAACCAAAAATACAAGTGTTAGAGGTATAAAGATCACTTTTCTCGACTTTCTGCTAGCTATTGCTTGAGGTTACAGGCTTAGTGTCTGTGATGAAACAATCACACAATCTGCTACGGTATTGCTTATATGCACGAAGATCCTCCGAGGAAGAAGAAAGACAATCGGCAAGTTTAGAATCGCAGATAAGTACAATGACGCAAAAGGCTGTAAGGGAAAATCTTGAGATAGTGGAGGTCATCCAAGAATCCAAATCAGCAAAGAAAGCTGCGATTCGAGATGGCTACAAACAACTTCTACATGGACTAGAGAAAAACCAATGGGACGCTATTTTGACATTCTCACCTGACAGACTCAGTAGAAATGCTGGAGATTTAGGCCAGTTAGTAGATCTGATGGACGAAGGAAAAGTAGCAGAGATACGGACACATGATCAGATATTCAAGAATACGCCCGACGAGAAGTTTTTACTTATGCTCTTATGTGGACAGGCAAAACTCGAGAATGACTACCGTGGGACGAACGTAAAGCGTGGAATGCGGGCTGTGTGCCATACAGGAAAACGCCCTGGGCCAACACCCCTCGGGTACAAGCTCTGGTATGATCCAAAGAATAAAAAAGCACAAAGCAAGATTATCATAGACGATGAGAGAGTCCACCACATACAGAATCTCTTCAGGCTTGTAGGCGAGAATGGACTGAGTACTCGTGAGGCTATGCGGATAGTCAATAACGATGGCTTCATGACCACCAAAGGCAACCACGTGAGTATTGGTACAATCATCAAAATTCTGCATGATCCATTCTATACGGGCGAGTTTGAATACCCTAAGAGCAGTGGAACGTGGTATCAGGGAAGCTATGAGTCGATTGTGAGCAAGGAGCTGTATGAGACAGTACAAGTTGTACTACAAAACGCCGAAAAGCGTCCAATAAAATCATCACTACAGACTATAACCAAGCACTTCTGCTGTAAAAAATGTGGCAGTGAACTTCAAGAATATGAGCAAAAAATTACCTGCTTGAAAAGGTGCTTCAAGTGGAGCGAGCAGCATACATGGAAAAAGATTTATAAAGCGATAGATGAGCAAGTGACACACGATGCCGCTCTGAAAAAGATAGAACTAGAACGTAGGCGATTTGATCAAATATGTACTATAACAAAGCAAAAATCAGCTGTTACAAGTAGAGACATTATCGAGTATTTGATCCAATACGGGACAAGATTTGACCGTCATTTACTCCTGCCACTCAAGCAGAATAAGCTCCGCATATAGAGCCCAAAAGCTACGACGTACAGAACTGCTTAAGGATAGGAGTTTTGAAGGTATTCAATTTATGGTGTACCAGTAAAGGATTTGTAGGATTTTTGAGGCAGAAATAAAAAGAGCCTTCTATCTCTGATCACAAGCACACGTTTTGTATATTCTGGCGGAGGAGGAGGGATTCTAAAGTCTACTAAACCGCTCATAGATTGATAATTCTCAGATGCACGTTAGGGGGTAATAAGGCTATTTAGGTTTTCGAAGAATCTTTTCCATATCGCGCCCCTTCGCAAGTTCATCAACGATTTTGTCTAAGTAGCGTACTTTTCGTGTTAAATCGTTCTCAATCTCCTGTATTTTATAACCACAAATTGTGCCTGTGATGAGATGCGCATTAGGGTTAATCTGTGCTTTTTCAAAGAAGTCTTTAAAAGTAGCTTTAGCATCTATTTGCTCTTGAATTACTGCATTATCAAATCCTGTCAGCCACGTAATAACTTCATGGAGTTCTGCCTTTGTTCGACCCTTTTTCTCCACTTTTGTGCAATAATGTGGGTAGACTTCGGCAAACGTTAACTGTGCTATGCGCTGATTATGTTCTTTGGTTGTTTTCATTCATTATTATAATACAAAAAAGAGCACTTTCGCCTAGCCTTGTTCCGAGTTAACAGGCTTAGTGTCTGTGATGAAACATTCACAAAATCGGCTACAGTACTGCCTCTATGCACGTAAATCCTCCGAGGAAGAAGAACGGCAATCAGCAAGTTTGGAATCTCAGATCAGCACAATGACACAAAAAGCTGTCAGAGAGAATTTAGAAATTGTTGAGGTAATCCAAGAATCTAAGTCAGCAAAAAAGGCTGGAGTGAGAAATGGTTACACACAACTCCTCCATGGATTAGAAAACAATCAATGGGACGCAATCCTCACATTCTCACCTGATAGGCTCAGTAGAAATGCTGGAGACATAGGGCAATTGGTAGATTTAATGGATGAGGGCAACGTAGCTGAGATACGTACACATGATCAGATATTTAAGAATACACCTGATGAAAAGTTTTTACTCATGCTCTTGTGTGGACAGGCGAAACTAGAGAATGACTATCGTGGCACGAACGTAAAGCGTGGTATGCGGGCCTTATGCCATACAGGGAAAAGGCCTGGTCCAGTGCCTCTGGGCTATAAACTCTGGTACGATCCAAAGAATAGAAAAGCTCAAGGAAAGATTATAATAGACGAAGAAAAAGCTCTTCACATAAAAGAACTTTTTCGGCTGATAGTAGACGAGAGGCACAGCACAAGGGCGGCACAAAAAATAGTAAACGCTAATGGGCTTAGAAGTACGAAAGGCAACCATGTGAGTATTGGCAGTATTATCAAAATTCTTCACGATCCGTTCTATACAGGCGAATTTGAATATCCTAAAGGGAGCGGCACATGGTATAAAGGCAGTTATGAGCCGATCATCAGTAAACAAGTTTTTGAGGCTACGCAGGCGGCACTCCAATCTTCACGCAAAGGAAACTACAGGCGACCAATAGACGGAGTTCTGAAGCACTTCTGTTGTAAGAAGTGTAGTGCCAGCATAGTCTTCAACCAAGAGAAAGTTCGGTGCCTGAGTGGGTGCTTCAATTGGCAGGAGAAACGTGTATGGAAGCGATTATATGATGCAATGGCTGAGCAGATTGATCATGAACCGGCTCTCAAGAAAATAGCTTTTGAGCGTAAGAAATTTCAGCAGATATGCGAAGTAGTACACCACAAAATAACGGTAGATGACCGAGATATAATCGAGCACCTCATACAACATGGCACGAGATTCGACAGACATATACTCCTGCCACTCAAAAACAAGAAGCTCAAATTATGAGAAATCTTCAAAAGAATTTATGTGCAAAACTCTTGGTATAGTGAAGGGGACACTAAATCGCTCAAAGCTAGTTCTATACTGCGTTATCGGGTTAACCCGTACCACAAAAGGAAGAACAATATTTTTGTGCAAATATTACATTAAGCCTTTTATATACAGTCAAAAAAGCACTTTAAAAAGTTGCTGGCGGAGAAGGAGGGATTCGAACCCCCGGAGACATTGCTGCCTCAATGGTTTTCAAGACCACCGCATTCGACCACTCTGCCACTTCTCCACGAAAACCAAATCGATAATACCAAGAATTCTTTTTTTGGCAATGTTTTTTTGTGTAAATTTCCTTCGAGTATAATACGAGCAGTTTTTAATGTATTTTATTATGACTTTCTCACCTTCAATAAGTGGCGGAAATAGCGTGATTCAGCGCAATATCTATGCCAGATCCGCCGCCTCTACCGGGTATAAACCCGAAACCTACGTCCTCAAAGTAGATCCATCGCATACAGGAATTATCAAACGCGGGACGCTTCTGGGGGCTTATGCCTCTGGCATGGGTACTGATGCAACGTATGATAATAAATTATACCTCTATGATGATGCTGAGTCTGACGGTCGGGAGACGGCAGTGGGTGTGCTGGATAATGTGGATATCCCTGAATCATCACTTTTTACAGTAGACAACATGGGCAACAAAATCCCCGCAGATATCGCCGTAAGCGTGCTTATTCCAAGCGGCGGAGAAGCAGAATTGCGCGCAAGCCTTCTAACAGGACTCGACAATAACGCCGTGATTGATCTAAACGGAACAATCGATCCATCGCGGGATATCTTCACTTTTTAATTAACCAATAACAAATATGAGTAATCAAACATTAACCGAAATCGTACAAAACTGTGGCATCCGAACGCTTCTGGATTCCGACTGCGCTTCTGCGATATTTACCAAAATCGCCCGCAGTAGCAGTAAAAATTACCTTGGGATTTCCCTGATGGGCGAGGCAAAAAAGACCGACAGCATGAAAGCCACGTTGCGGCAATACACTCAAAGTGCCGGCGTTCCACTGGTGACGGATGACAATTCACGCGGGGCGGAGATTGACGCAGGGGGTTTTGGTGAGGCCAGTTTTGAGCTGGTGGGGTATAAAGAAACACGAACGCTACACGCGGATGAGATTCGATTAATCTGCGAGGCAGAGCGTGCGCATTGCAGCCTGGCGCAAACAGAACAAGCCGTGAATGTTATTGAGGTTATCACCAAAGAGCTGGTCGATCGATATATGCTGTTTCGTGAGAAGCCTTTTTGGGAAGGGGTTTTTGGGCAGATTAATTACGAGACGCAAGCGGGAACAAGTCTTACGGTAAATACAGGAACGAACGTGATGCCAAGTCTTGCGGCGGCGGATTATTGGACTAATAGCGCGACTTCTACGCCGATTGAGGATATCGAGGCGATGGTTCTGCAAATGCGAGACACGGGACACAAACCTGCGCATATTATCATGAACGCCAAGACCTACGCGGAATTTCTAGGGACGGGTCAGGTGCTGGATAGCGGGGCGGCGTGCATTAGTAGTTGTCGACTGGAGGGTGCACCTATGACGACGCTGCTGGGGATGACGTTGCATGTGTATGATGGATTTTATACCGATAGCGCGGGGAATACGGTGCGGTTTATCCCGGATGGGCAAGTGGTGGTGCTGGGGTCTTGTGGTACGAGTATTGGGGCAAAAATGTTCCATGCAAAAAACATCGACGACCGCGCAGGGCAGTCATACGGCGGATATCTCAGCACGATTTTTGACGATAACCCACGGCAAGACGCATATTTCATGAGCTTTTATGGCGCGCCGGTGTTCACCCATCCACTCGGTATTGTGACGCAACAAGTCTTCTAAAAACTAAAATTTGGAAGAAAGAAATAAAACCAATACTCCCTGCGGCTTGACTGGCTGTGGGGATTTTTGGTGTAAGAAAAAACCAAGCATATAATGTAAAGATTATAATAATTACTTAGTTTTTTTATTAAAAGCATCGGGAAATATACCTTTTAGTATTTCCCAGATTTGATATGAGTTATAACAACCCATATTGTCCAACCTATTATACTCCTTATTTATATCGGAATTATCAATAGGATTTTTTTTCTTTGCCATAATAAACAAGTTTGGTGACGCCCACATTCTCCCACTAGAAAACACAAACACCACCAAACTATTTATTTTACTTCATTGTTACATTATATACTTGGATATGGGAAAGATCCGCCCGACATGCACTATGCGCCTCACGTGTAGTACTTTACTGATTCTTATTTCTCTGTCAACTCTTTTACACCATAATCTGCTCGTTGACCTGCAAAATCGGCATATAAATAGCCAGTACCAAAAATACCGCCAAAGCGGTTAAAATGAGTAATATAGCGGGTTCAAGCAGTTTACTGAGACGGGTTAACTTCTGCTCCGTCCGCGCGTCAAAATACTCTCCCGTACGCGTAAAAGCCTTATCAATTGCGCCCGTCTGCTCCCCGACGCTGATCAGCCCAACGAGAATCTCTGGAAAATACCGCTCCGTGTCGGCCATGTACTGACTGAGGGAAATTCCTTTGGTGAGGTCAGACGCAGCCATGAGGAACTTTTCTTGATATACCGCATTCCCTGATATTTTCGCGCTGAGCTGTAACGCGTCCAAAAGTGGCACCCCAGAAGACACCAAAAAACCCAATATACGCATCGTTCGGTTAATAATCATATCCCGCCGAATATCACCCATCACGGGCATGAGAATTAAGAGCTGGTCGTAATAATACCGCCCCATGCGAGTCGAGACGATAAATTTTGCCAGAAAATATACCCCAAATATACCCAACAGAAGAAACGTCCAATGATTCTGTACCAGATTACTCATCCACAAGAGCGCGCGCGTCGGCATCGGCAATGCCTCTGGATTCCTAAAGAGTTCCATAAGCCGCGGAATTACAAAAATCGTCATAACGACCACGATCCCCACCATCATAATCAATAGAATAATAGGATAAAGCATCATGCTCCGAACCCGTGACTGCAGCGCATTAATTCGTTCATAATGACTTTTAATCTGCCGCAGGACTTCGCTCAAGTTTCCGCTTTTCTCCCCCGCTTCCACCACGCTACATACCGCATCATCAAACACATCAGGATTCTGCCGCATTCCATTCGCAAGTCCACCCCCAGACTCAATAAGCGTAAAAAGATCTATAATCACTCCAGCGAACTTCTTATTTCTTGTTTGCCTTGCGATCATCTGAAGTCCTTTATTTAAAGGCATTCCCGCCTGAATCATATTCCCCAGCGTATCAAAAAATAAGAGTTTTTCCATTGTTTTAACACTGCTCAAAGATCTCAACCAGTCACTTATCAGAAAAAATAAGTTTTGTGAGTCTTTTGAATTTCCCTTGGTTAGATTCTTATTTTGTTCAAGGTGTATTATTATGTCTGAAGCAGAATTTAAAAATTTTTGCATTAAGCTATTATATCACTTTTAAAAGTAAAATTCCAGAGGACACATACAACATAGAAATAAGAGTAGAGTGCGATATTATCTCGCTCGATTTCACAGGAAAACTCTCTGCTACTTATGAGAGTCTTGCTGTGACATCTAACACACCTTGCCCCAAAGCACCTTTCATCCCTTCAAATACTGACGCTTTCTTTTGTGGTGTTTTCTGAGTACTTCATTATTCTGAGTCTTATTTTTTTGGAATATTTTCTTGACAGTGTTTCTGTTAAGTCTTGCGGTTTTTGTGGCTGCTATGTCTGCGGAAAAATACTTTGAAAGTTCTCTGAATTTTCTGTCAGAAATGTGCGTCTTTTTTATGTATCAGTTTTTCTGCTTCATGATTACAGACAAGAGGCTTCTCTCTAGTTTGGTTGAGAGCCTATAATTATTACCCCCGCTGCAGCACCCCACCACCAAGCGATTTAAGTTGCCCTTTGAGCTCCATAATCGTGAGAAGCGCCATCGTTTCGTCCTGTTGTAGCTGCGAGTTTCGGAGGATTTCATCGCGATGCATCTTGTTTTCCGCGCCATAGAGGGAGAGGATGTATGCCTCATTGGGCTCGGCAGGCAGTACTTTCTTGGCCTCGTTTTGCTGGGTGTTTTGCTCGAGTCCAAGCCGCTCGATGATCTGATCCGCGTCCATCAACGGCACCGCGATCCCCATTTTCAGCAGCTCATGACTGCCGCGATACGCCCCATCAAAGATCTCCGACGGCACCACAAACAGCTCCCGCCCCATCGCCATCGTCAGATTCGCCGTCGCAATCGTCCCACTTCGCTCCCCCGCCTGAATCACCACCGTCGCCACGCTCAGCCCCGCCACGATGCGATTGCGGATCACAAAATTATTCCGCGTTGCTTTTGCCCCCGGCGCGTACTCACTGATAATCGTCAGCATGCCGCTCTGCAGCTGCTCTTCCGCCCATTTCTTATTACTCCCCGGCTGAATGCTGTCAATCGCAGAACCGAGTACCGCAATGGTTTTTTGATTATTATTCACGCAGGATTGATGGGCTAAAATGTCGGTTCCGAGTGCTAGTCCACTAACGATCGTGAGCTTATTTTGCGCAAGCTTTGGGACGATATGCTCCACGCACTGCTTCCCGTAGGCGGTAATCTTCCTGCTTCCAACCACCGCGATGGCTGGAAAGTCAGCTGCTGAGATCTCTCCACGTGCGAACAAAATTCCTGGTGGTGACTCAATCTGGTAGAGACTTTCGGGTAGTTTTCCATCCTCTGGCGTGATGATATATCCTTCGCACTTTTGCAGCGCTTCATATTCTTTCTCCGCGTCCACCGAATCCCGAAACGCTAGATGATACTCCACGCGTTTGTTACTAATCCCCGCCGCCCGAAGGTCCTGAAACCCCGCCTTCCTCGCCATCCCAAAATCCCCATCAAAATACGCCGACAGCTTCTTATAGCGCAAATACGTCAACGGAATAGTTTTATGCAGCGCCAACATCTCCCGCTCTTTTTCGTGATTCATCATACTATTTTACTCTACTGACGTGCCAATTTTATGCAACTTAGCAACTGGAAAACATGAAAAATATGTGGTATAATGAAGCGATGACTGATGAAAATCTAGTACAAATCACCGACGGAGGCGAGAAAACAGCACAGTTCGGGCGTGAGATTGATCGGATTAATCGGGATTTTGAGGAACGCGCAACGGCCAAACGCGCGGAGGCAGATCGCGCTGGGTATATAGACATTGCGCATTATCCGGTGAATCCGGACGTGCTGCGGCATGTGACGGCGGATGAGGCGGCGACTGCGCAGATGATCCCGTTTTACCAGAATGGAAAGGTGCTGAAGGTAGCATTTTTGGACAAGACTTCAGACGCGACAAAGTCACTAATAGAGAGGCTTTCGGAGAGTTTTCAGGTAAAGTTTTATTTGTGCTCAGGCAGTGGATTTCGAGACGCGTTGAAATTATATAACTTTAATGTGCTGAATCGAAAAACAGTGGAGAAAACGACGGAGTATGAGGTGCTGGAAAACCCGACCTTAGCGGCGCATAAGCAGAAGTTTTTGGAGCTCGAGCAGCGGATTTTGAAAGAGCCCGTGGCGGTAACGGTCAGTGAACTCTATCTGCTTTCGCTGTCGACGGGAGCGAGTGATATTCACCTCCAGCCCGAGAAAGAGGCGGTATCAGTGCGGTTTCGGGTGGATGGGATTTTGCATGAGGTGATGCAAATTCCGCATAAGTTTGGGCATCAGATCGTGAATCGAATCAAGTACGACGCGGGAATGAAAAGTAATATTACGCATATGCCGCAGGACGGTCACAGTCGATTTGTGGCGAATGGGCGAGAGATTGACGTGCGGGTGAGTACGATGCCGACGCAATACGCGGAGTCAGTGGTGATGCGGGTTTTGGATTCAAATAAAGGGATTCGGAAGTTTTCGGAGCTGGGGTTTAGTCGCGCAACGGAGCAGAAAATATTGGAAACACTGGAGCAGAAAAATGGCCTTGTGCTGGTGACGGGGCCCACGGGGAGTGGGAAAACGACGACGATTTACTCGATGCTAGCAGAGATGAACACGCCCGACCGAAAACTGGTGACGCTGGAAGATCCCGTGGAATATCAGCTGAAAGGCGTGACGCAAAGTCAGGTAGACGAGAAGTGGGAGTATAATTTTGAATCGGGGCTAAAGGCGATGCTGCGGCATGATCCGGATGTGATTTTGGTGGGGGAGGTGCGGACGCTCGCGACGGCGAAACTGGCGGCAGAGGCATCACTGACGGGGCATATGGTGCTGACGTCGCTGCACACCAACAACGCGATTGGGGCGATTACGCGGCTGCGGAATATCGGGATGGATGACTTTAATATTGCGCCGAGTCTGCGGGCGATTTTTGCGCAGCGGCTGGTGCGGCGGGTGTGTCCGCACTGTAAAAAAATGAAGCCGGTGCCCGACAATAAAGTGCTGGATGAACTCTT
>Ga0163109_10002083_pt1 | contig 15732 bp, 16 predicted proteins | sample CRUFie1St13metaG_FD_108704 | JGI IMG/M metagenome (GOLD analysis project Ga0163109, IMG submission 108704) | Marine microbial communities from the Costa Rica Dome - CRUD Field 142mm St13 metaG | ecosystem: Environmental > Aquatic > Marine > Oceanic > Photic zone | place: Costa Rica: the Eastern... | reverse complement strand
TAGAAATCCTACCAGTCTGTTTACATCTGGTTGCATTATATAATATTGAATACCATTTTGCATCATAGCATTAAACATACGATATTTTTCACGCACTTTCTCGTAATCGTCTGTGGTTACATCGAATCCTGAGTCATCATCTCGTTGTTTCGAATATATGCTACTAACATCGTCACCATCACTTCCGTCTCGATTCTTTCTAAAATAGTTTCCAGCACTTACATTGTAACCGTCTTTTATATATTCGTATGCGGCCTTGACTGCGGCACCCCATCTTTCTGTACCAATTGCTCTTGGATCTTCTGGGCGCCAGTTGTGATCACTGTCATATCGATCGTAAACTCTTTTAAGTAACATTACACCCTGGTCATTAACACCGCGTTCTATACCTATGTAATCTGCGAGGTTGCTCCAATTTGTTGCATTAGCAACTTCATTAGAAGATTTATCTTTATAATCTTCTACACCAGCGGCATATATTATGCCTGTTTTATTATCGATATTTTTTAATGCTATTTCTAAGTCGCCATCTGCTACTTGTTTAAGTACATTTTCTAGTGCTTGTTTAAAACTGTAATAGCCTTCACGTTCTTTCATGCCTTTTAAATCTTTGGCAACAAGTGGTTTCATTTCATCAGGATATACACTCCAATCAAATGCATTAAATCTTTTTTCTTCTTTTTCTTTATCATCTGTTTGATCCCACATCATAGCACTACCACGGTTAATAGGCTCGCCACTTAATTTATTTTCTAAATCTTCTGGATCAATTAAATAATTTTGTCCAGGTGCTCCTGCTCTACTATCACCTCTTCGTGTTACGTCTACGTTTAGATTTTTTAATTCATCGATAAGAGAACTAGTAGATACTCGATAATCTTCATCTGTGACTAGATCTTTAAATGATACATTATATGTTCTTTGGAACTTGCTTAGTATTTTGTTATATCCTGTTTTACGCCAACTGTGATAATAGTTATTTGCACTTTCAAAAGTATCTATGAGATCTAATCCTGAAAGTGCATCTTCGGCCTGCCCATAATGTGCGGAAGGTATGATCCAGATAAAATCTCTTGTATTAATTCCATCTTTTATAATTGGTATAATTGTATTATGGAACCATTCATACATTTCAGTTTCAGGATCATTAAGATCAATTTCTCGTAAATTATTTAAGAAATAATTAAAATCTTTTATGAATATCATACTATGGCCTGGTATATTTAATGTTGCCTTAGTTTTATCTCTAACATTCTTTTCGAAATCTTTATTACGTTTATCTAAAGTATTTTTACCCTCAATTTCTTTGGCCATATTAGCAAAGCCTTGGCTTTGGAAAATTTTATCGTAAGCAGATAAAAACTTTTTGATTGCTTTGAATCTATTTTTTATTAATGATTTTAAATAATTATCTTTTGGTATTCCGTAATCATTTTTTCGATCATAGAATCTGTCTAAGTTAATAGAACTAATTACATAATCATCGTAACTAGGAACAAAATTATATGTTTGATCATCTTCATCCGTTTCACTTTGCATACGAACTAATCTGTCTAATCTATTATTCCAATTTTCAGCACGATTATCACTGGCTAAGAAATCAAAGCCGTCAACAACACCTAAATCTTCTTCGCCTTGCTTTAGTTCAATATCATCGTCTGGTTTAAGTTCTTCAACAAATTCAATACCTATCTTCAATAGTTTCTTTCTAACTTCTTTTGATTTTTCAGGATCTTGGTTATGTAAAGTATTTAAATCATTTAATCTAGTACGCATTTTTTGTACAAGATTCATTTGGAATACTTTATGATAGGAGTCATCACTTCTTATGTTAATATGATGATCTCTACTTGTAGGGTGTTCGTAACCATCATATTTTTGTAAAAATGATTTTAATTTTTCTATAGAACCTTTATTACTTAACATGTAAGGTGTAATTAATGAATGTTCTACACCATATCCTGCATCTTTAAGATATCTATACATAGAATTCTTTTGACGTTTTTGGCTAAGTTCTTTTAATGTTGTAAGAATACCGTCTTTAGTAATTTTAGGGTTTACCTCTTGAAATAAACCTGCTAGTTCATCCATTATTTTATTATCATTAACATCTTCACTTTGGAAAAATTGCCACAGGCTATCTGCGATAGGATCAAAGTTTTGAGGATCAAAGTAATCTTTTGATTGTATTACATCTTGCTTAAATAATGATTCTACGCCTTTTTGTAACATAGTTACTTTTTCTTTATCATTACCATAATAGTTAGCATTATCTAAATTACTTACTAACACTTTTTCTAATCCCTCAATTGAAAGATCAATTAATTTAGCATATTTTCTAAATGCTGATATGTGTTTTGATTTTGGTGTGGTTCTTGATTGTCCGTCTACTATGTTTCTAGCCAATATTGCTATTGCTTTACCAAATGTTAGTTGTGCTTTTTCTAATGACTCAGGTGCTTGTTTACTTGGAGCAATTCGATCTGGTTCTATGTATCCTACAATTGGTTCTCTTTCTTCAACTTCTACTATATCTAATTTTACACCTGTGCCTTTTTCATATTTTTTAATACTTTGTTTCCATCTTTTATCTGCTTCAGGATCACTTAATTCTTTAAATCTTTGTAGATGGCCTAAACTTAATTCTAATGCTTGTAAGACATCAAAATAATCTTTTTTACCAACAATTTCTTTTGCGGCATCTATGACTGGGTCGCTGATATTATCTAGTCTGCCTTCAGCACTTTTAACATCTGGCTCTTGACTTTTATTGATTAGTCTATATACTGCGTTTACATAGTCTCTTTTAAAAGCATCGGGTTCGTAACCTGCTTTCATAATAGTTCCATATCTTACTACAGTCTTAACAACTTTTTCATACATGTTTTGATAGTCTTCACCACCTGCGATTCTAAACTCTATAAGTTGATTTCCAGTTTCTCTATCTTTTACACCTTTAAAATGTATAGAACTAAACTTATCATTGCTAATACCTTTTTCAAGTTCTGATGTTAATTTTAAGAAACTATCATTATCGCCTCTCTTCATTTCTTCGGCATATCTTAAGACATTTTTATATTGACTTTTTGTATAACTGTTTCTCAATCTACCCCATTCGTTAAGTAAGTATTCATCACCTAAAAGCAATGCCATTTTTAGTTTGTTTGGTGCATTGCCTTTGCCGTTCCAACTCATTGTGATGTGTAAACCTGTAGTGTTGTTAGTACCAAAGTTTTCTTCACCCCAATCAAATAAACTTTTCATTTCTTTAAGCATTTCTTTAGGACTTCCAAATACTGGTGAAATAACTTCAGCCGCCGCACCTTCATCTGCATCAATACTGCTGTCTGTTTCTACTGACCAACCTGTTGGATTATTAGTCTCGCCATACTCACCGAAATCAGGATAATCATCATAACTACTATTATTCCTACTCCAATTATGTAATTCATCAGCGGCTCCTTCAACTGAACCACTTGTACTATATTCAAAGCCATAATCATCTAAGAATGAACTCATGTAACTCCAGTTATCTTGAATCCATTCGTCCATGGACCAATCGCCTTCGCATTCATCTACTGCTTCATCTATTAGAGTATCATCTTCACTGGCATATTCTCGTAGAAAGTCTTGGTATTCGTAATCGTATTCTAAATTTATAAAATCTCTTGCCCAATTGTCCATGTCCCAACCATCTTCTTCACGATTTTGAAATTCTTTGGGATCATCATCTTTCATTTGTTCTCGGTATTCTTCCACAGCATCCATTGTGGGGCCATCACCTGAATCCATGAATTCGTCTATGTAGTAATCTTCATCTCGGTTGTCTTCAATCCATTGGTCTATAAGATCTGGCAAATACTCGTCCATTGCCTTTTCTCGAACTGCTTCTCGATAATCTTCATACATACTATCAAACAAATCACCGAATTCATATTCTACATCTGATACTGACATATCATCTATATGAGCACTATTAGATTCAGAAACATTATAAAAGAAAGTTTCTGCTTCAAAGCCACATTTAACTGGTGCTTCTAAACCTTGTTGTGCTACTTCTTTTCTGTTAAAGTTTATTTCAAACAGTTTTGGATCTGCTTCTTTTAATTTGCGTCTAGATAATTTCTTAAGTCTACTTTTTGTATCTTTTGTTTTTAACTTTTTATTTTGCTTTTTAGCAAGTTTTCCTAATTTACCTTCGTCTACTTCTGGGTCTACTAAAACTTTTTGTTTTGCATCTATTACTGAATATGCTTTTGTACTAGGATCTTGTACTACCATTGCATCTGGATTAAACTTATCGCCAACAGGTGATACTACATTTCCTAATTTGTTTCCTTCTTTATCTATAATAGAAGTATCAGGCTTCATATCTTTGATTGGTTTTTCAGTTGGCTTTGGACCTTTTTTAACAATCATTTTCGATTGTGATGCTTTGTTTTTTTGTTTTTTAATTTTATTCAATGTAGGAGACATACCAGGTTGTTGTCCAACTGGCGTTGCAACACCCGGTTTCATTCCATATTCTTTAAGGAATGTTTTTATAGATCTTATATTAACAAACTTCATTATCTTCTACGTTTATTTAAACTAGCAACTCTTCTACTTGCTGGATTAAATCTTTTTGTTCTTCTAGATTTTCTCGCCATTCTAGAACCCATCTTTGCTTTTGTTCTTTTTAATGTAAAACGTTTTTTAAAATCTATAGGCTTACTACATTGGGCCGCATTAGAAACTACTCTACCTTTTCTATGACCGCTGGTACATCTTACAGCACGTTTTACTGCATTACCTACTTTACGCCATACCATTCTATTTTCTATAATGATATCTTGTGTTATTTCGTCTAGTCTCATAGTAACTTCATTAATAAACCTACTACAGTTGTTACCAATGTAGTAAATGTTAAACCTACAATAGCAATAATCCAACTCTCTAACTTGTTTAGACGCTCTTTAGTAACGTCTTTGAACTCTCTTAATTCAGCAGTAATACTCTCTATTCGTAGCATATCAGCAATAATATGTGCTTCTATATTACCGCTTTCTACGTAAGGTTTTGGAGTAAGTTTTTGCTCTGGTTCGTTTTTCTTAGGCATTTTTTATCTCTTATAACAAATCTTGTTTTGTAAATTCCATGTTTACAGACGATTTAGTATCTATTGTTCCACCATTTAATACTATGCCGTCTAACTCATCTTTAAGCATATCAACACTATGAGCACCTTCTCTTTCAAAAGCAAATTTAAAAACCCAACCTGCTCCTGTTAAACTTGGTGCACCGTAGTTTTCTAAAACATTTGCACCTGCGCCATTTAACGATACCGGATTATTCATTACTACCGGTTGTGCTCTTAAACCTATAAGTTGTACTACACTTTCAAAATCTTTTTGTGTACTGTCGTTAAAATCACCTGTTCTTGTGATATCTATGTTTGTGAACAATGTGTAAAATTCAATGTTGCCTGTAACAACTTCGGAACTGCCCATTGCTCCTGATCTTTCTCCGACCATGTGTGTCTCCGTCTTTTGTACTATTTATCAGATTATTAGATTTGTCATCCAAAAAAAATCCCCACGTAAGAGTGAGGATTTTTTATACAAAAAATTATTTTTATGCTAATTCAAATGTTTTTGCTGTAACTGTAGCATTAGCCAAATTGACTCCGTCAACTGTACCTAATGCTTGAATAACGTCTTCTAAGTGAACTGCTAAAGTTTCGCTGTTACTTCCGTCATATGTATCAGTACCTTTTTCTCCATCGACCATAAATGCCATTGATTGATTTGTATCATACAATGCACTATAACCAAGTATAGAGAGGTTTTCATTTAAAATAGAATGTATAACTGTTTGAATTGTACTTGCAGGACCAGTTTTTGCATCTACGGCCGCTCCAAATCCAACTTCAAAAAATGTTGGTTTTAGGCCTATCATAAACTTTTCTTCATCTACATGTACAGGATTCACTTTAGTTTGTGCCATTTTAGTCTCCTATGTTGTTGGACATTACGTCCTATGCAATTATTTATCTAATTTTCAATCACAAAAAAAGGCAGTATAACTGCCTTTTAATGTTGTAATAAGTTAAACTTAGAAACTAACGTCTGCAATAACGTGACCTGCGATGTCACCGTTTGCTAGGTTATCTGCACCTTCAAGGATCATGTTTACAACTGCTTGACTATCTGCAGTGAAACTTCCTACTGTTAAAACTGTTAGGTTCAAGTTTTGGACTGAACTAACTAATGATGTTAATTGTGCCGCACTAATGTTTCCTGATTGCTGAGTAAAACTCTTAAGGAATACATCTTTACCAATAAACTCACCAGCCGCCGCCGCTCTGTTATCTGTTAATGCCATTTTTATCTCCTAAATTTTGTATAGTGTTTACTATACGTTTATTATTATTTATCATTTTCGTCATAAAAAAAGGCGATATAAAACCGCCTTTTTCTATTAAGTTTGTAATTAACTAATAACCATTCCTGTTCCAAGTGTTACAGTTGCACCTGAGAAATCATAGTTGTTGACTCCGTCGTCATCACCTATTCCTCTGATTTGTGCTTGTAAAGCCGCCGCATCAAATTGACTTCCGTCTACTACTGCGTGGATTTGACCTGCACTTGCTGAAGGAATAACATACAATAATGGTTGAATAAAACCTAATGCTCTTTCTACTGCTTCAAAAGATGCATCATCTTCTGATTGTAGATCAGCACCTGTGTCTACCAAAATTGCTAGTATATTTGCTTTTGAAATTAAAGAACCAGTTGCAAACTCACCTACACCTGCTCCATTTCCTTTTGATTGTGCCATTTTTTTTCTCCTAAATATGTAATAGGCGTTTACCTATTTCTTAATAGTATTTATCAAAGTTATTTAGAAAAAAATTGTTATTTTGAAGAACCTTTAGGTTTTGAAAGCATAGTATTCCAATCTTGTCCCAAACCTATACCTCTATTGACAGCATCAACACCTTTACCTATAACAGGAGCATCTCCTAGTTTTTTCCAAAGATAAGCACCCAATTTGCCTAAAGGATCAGACGTTGAGTCAGGATCAGCGGCAAATTTTCTAGCATTTTGGTTACCCACTTGAGCACCTCTACTTCTTGCTGGTTCGTCACCTACTTGTCTCACACTTGAACCTGATGCTTTTGGGCCTTTATCAGGAATAAGTGCCCTTTGCTTGTCTTTTTCTACTTCTTGTGTTGCTCTAGATATTAATTGTGCTATTGTTTGAAACTCAGGTTTAGTTCTTAATTCTTGCATCTTTTTTGCAACAAGCCTGTCGTTTGGATCTCCGCCGGCATACATACCTGCGATGGTTTTTGTAACATCACTTTGATCTTGCTGTGATAAACCTTCTGAAATTATTTCGTATATTTTCATGTTTGCCTTTGTCTTCCACTTGCCCAGTAACCAGCAATAGCACCGATTCCTGTTCCTACTTTCTTATATTTATCAACATTCTTACCAAACTTTTTACCAATTTTCTTTCCTATGACTCTTCCTGCTATTGCTCCTGCGGCCGTGCCAGCAACTCTTTTGCCTAAACTAGGCTTATCATACTTTGGTGTAACTTTAAATCCTCTGTATTTAGACATTGTTGAAAGTTTTGCTACTAATTCAGAACCCTTAGCAATTCGACGAATTTCTTGTAAACATTTTGCAGTTACTAATTGTCTTTGCGTAAAACGTAAATTTTCCCAATCCATAATTAATCTACGCCATTGTTTATATCTACCATCTTTTATTTTAAGTTGAGATTCTAATCTAAACAAATAAGGACTTGCTAATTTATCTTGCACTTTATCAGTTGAAATATTTCTTATAAAGAAAAAATGTTTTCTATCTTCAAATTTTAGTTTTCTAAGAAACCTCTTGCTGTCCATGTTATTTTTTAATCTAAATGTTTTTACATCAGGATTAGATACAATGTTTGCTAACAAATATAAATCTGTACTATGGCTTTTAAACATTTTATAATTGCCATATTTAATTGTCTGTCCTGCATAACTTCTAGAATAATCATATTGCTTATCGTCTTTATGCATCATATATAGAGATAAAGTATTAAGATATAATAAATTTGCGGCGTCTCTGCCGTCAATATCATTTAAGTTTCTAGTAGTTCTGTATAGCCTTGCTTCTGCTATTTCACTGTCTAAAAGTTCAAAATTAAATTTTTTCTCTGGTATGTAAATGCTCATGCCCCTGGCCTCCCAGTACCAAAGTTTAATCTGCTAAACTCTAGCCTATCTACTAATTTTAATGCATTACCCATTCTGTCTACTGCAACAAAACCCTCTTCACCTGTTACTTCATATCCGTTTTCTGTTTCTTTAAAAGTTGGTAATTGTTGTATTTGCTCTAGTTTTTTTACAATTAAGTTCTTTGCTGAAATTACTTTTAAATATAAATCATATACAGATACAATTTGAGGAACATGCTGTTTTATAAATTTAACACCTTGTACCATCATATCTGTTGCTTCGTCTTGCTTTGCCTGTGTTTTATATGCATCTATTTTCTTTTGCATAAATTCTATATATTTTTGAACGAACCCTTGGGCAAACTTTGTAGGCTCATCAAATGCACCTGCTCTTATATTGTTATTAACATGTGCTTTTAATTGCTGTAAAAAGTCTTTTCCAATTAATTCGTTACCTTGTTCTAACCATTTAAATGTTTCTGAATCTATACCTTTAAGATATGTACTTGCATCTTTTATAGAATTCATAATACTATTTGACTCGACATCTGTAAGAGTTACTGTGCCAGTAAAATCTTGTATTATCGCATCTCTGTGCCACACACTTGGTGTTTGTCCTAACACAGATGAATTAAAACCAAACTTTGCTGTAGTGTCAGATATTGTAGGACCGCCTACATATTCTGTATGCCATACAATACCAAATTCAGTATTCTCTATTTCTTTTGCAAGATCACTATCACTAGGAATTGCATATACTATTGTGTTTGGCTTAAAAATTAAATAGTTTTCGCCTTCTATGTTTGCATTCTGTAACATGTCTTTAGTATATAACATATCACCTTGTGCTACTGTATTCCAATTTAAATTTTTTAAAGTTTTTAATGCTACTTTTAATTTGTCATTTAATCCTTCTGCTGGATGATTTTCATCTATATCTTTATCTGTGAAATTCATTTTAGGACTTTTTGCAAAAACTCCTTTAGTACCTACAAAAAATTTTCCAGTCGCAGGATCCCTACCAGCAACAATGGCTGGTGCTCCGTCCCATTTGGTTGTCATTGATATAGGTGCTTTTGCATTACCTTCTAGCATTTCGTGTAGACTGTATAGATAGTCTACTGCTTCTTTGGCACCTTGAAATCCTTTATTGAATATATTATCTTCTAAATGCTCTAAGTGAACATTCTTTCCTGCTTTGTTCTCAAGAATAATTTCGCTAAGAACATTTTTGAATAAATCAGTGTATTTCATTGTTCTTAAGAATCGCCAAAATCTAATTCAGGGTTTGTTGCTTTCCTACCTCTTGGTTTATAATTTTTAGGATCAGACTTACCTGTTGCAGTAAATAATTCATCTTTTGGTTTACTATAACCTAATCGGTTGAACCTACTTACTAAAATAACTTCGCCTTCTTTTGCAGAAGGTTTGATAATTTTTGCTTTGATATACTGGCCTTCTTTTCCAGACTTTTTACCACCCATGTGATATACAATGGTATTATTTTTAAAAGTTTTTGCAGGTTCTAACTTGCTGATTAAGTCTGCTTCAGAATCTTTTTTTCTATTTTCTGAATGATCGTGATTATCATTTTTTAGCAAATTCCAACGTTTAAGAGCGGCTTCATATGATGATGGAACTTCTTCTGGTTCCATTTTATCAAAATCGAATTTAAGTTGAGTTGCTTTTGAAAGATCAGGTACATCACCAGAACCGCTAGTATCTTCATCGTTTTCTTTTTCTATACTCTTAAGAATATCATCTGGAATATCTACAACTGTTTTCCAAGGATAACCTTCTTTTTCAACATCTCGTCCTTGCTTTAATAATACTTTACCCATTTCATTTGCAAGTTTAAGTAATTTTATTGCATCTGGATCATTAGGTACTTCTGGATCTTCGCCTGCTTCTTTTTTCTTTTTAGAATCTTGTATTCTTGCGATAAGACTTTTTAATTTTCCTTTTGTAAATCCATATCCTCTATCTAACATTCTTCCTAAAACACCACCAATAAATGCACCAGCCTTTTTACCAAAATTTGCTGTTGGATCCAATCGTTGTTTCATACCAAAGTCCCAAGACCTAGGAAGTTTAAAAATTGTACCTCGTCTTGGTTTAGTACCTGTGGCATTATACCCTGCCGCTTTCATAAGAGCGGCATCTAAACTTGAACCTTGTGTAACAGTAATGGGAGATACATTAGGATCATAATTTGGCTGACTTGCTATTTTAGAAGCAATCCAAGCCTTTGCTCCTGCATTCCATTTAAATTCATTTCCTTTCCACTTAACAACTTGGTTGTCCTTTACTACAATTTCGCCTGGTTTAATAGCATTTAAATTTTCATCTTCCATAGCGGCAGTTACATAACCTGCACGTTGTATGTCGTCCATTTTGTTCCAAAGTTCTTTGGTGATAAGTGGGTCGGTATCTAAATTTTGTAAAGCAATTCTCTGTGAAGGAGATAGTTGATCCCAATCAATTCCTACTGGCTTAGTATCAGGCTCTGTAGGATTGATAACATTGCCTTGAGGATCGTAAAGTGTTATTTCACTAATCTTCATTAGATAATTCTCTCTGAGATTCTTTTATAACTTTAGATATACCTCTGGAGAATTTTTTAACGTCTTTGCCTTTTATACTATTGATTAATCTATTAGTGAGATCTTTTGCAGTTTTCTCATCATAGTGTGTTTCGATCTGCTCGATAAGTGTAATAGCACTATGTATTACATGCTCGCCTCTGTTTGAGACAACATAGTTCCTATCACGATCAACTGAAATTTGATTAAGTTCCTCTAATATACTACGAGTTTTACGCATGATTCTCCGATTCTAAATATCTATATATGCTATTTATCATTATAAGTCATTCTTCTTCAAGAACTCACGCATGTTCATAGCCTGGCTCAATGTGTCTTGAGATTCAGGTTCATCTGCCTTTATGGCGTTTCCTCTTTTCAACTGATCTACTAGAGAATTTGTAGTCATTGTTAGTGTATCTTCATCATCTTCTGATAAATCTTCTATTCTTAGTGTGTCAGGATCAAATCTTAAATCTACTTTTGTGCCTACACCACTACTACTTCTTGTTTTCATAAACTGTATTTGATATCTACCCTTTTCTCTCATAGCATTACTTGTAAAAATACCCACAACATTATCTGCTGTTTGCACTTTACTAATACCACCTGCTATATGGTGATGATCAAATTCTATTTCTTCTACTGCACCTCTGTTTAACTGCGAAGCAGTAACAAATAATAAGTCTCTTTCTACTGCTAAATTACGCAACTCTTCAGATACATATTTGTCTTTTATAAACAAATCGCCGCCACTTACCTTTTGACTTATTGGCATCATTAAATCTAAATAATCTACAAGCAAACAGTCTACTTTCTCTCCGCATTGTATTTCATACTCTCTTAAAAATGTTCTAATATCATTTACATTTACACCATTAGGCATCTGTTTTACTCTTAGTTTACCAGCACCTTTGGCTTTCATACGAACTTTAAGATCAACATCATCAATGTTTTTCATTATTTCTTTTGTGCCAAACCCACTTACCATAGCATCAAGACGCATACTAATTAATTGCTCACTTAACTCTAAACTTATATATACAACATTATAACCTGCTTGTACCCAATTGACTGCAAAGTTTTGTAAGAACAAACTTTTACCAGCACCAGAACCACCAGCAAATATTGTCATCTCTCCTCTGTTCAAACCGCCATATAATTTTTGATCTATACCTTTCCAGCCTGTACTTATTGCACCTGCTTGTTTCTTAATCCATTCTAATCTTTCTTTTGGATTTTCAAAATAATCCAATCCTAAATCTTTTACAAGTCCTACTTGGCTTGCATCTTTAATTTTGTTTTCTACTGTACCATAATCTTGTTTCTCTAACAAGTCAGTACTTTCTATAATTGCTTTTTCTAATGCTTTGTGTCTACAAAATGTTTCAAACTCATTCATAAACCAATCATGATGATCAGGTGTTACATTTGGTATAGGTTCTAATTGCACACCAGCCGCCGCACTAACTTGTTCTGGTGTTGGTATTGCATTATGTTTTGTGCTATGATTAATGAATAATTCTACTGCTTTTCTGTATTTTAAATTAAAGAATTCTGCGTTTACAATATTTTGACATCTCGCAAAAAGATCTTTATCACTAAGTAAAAATCTTAAGAAAAGTTCTTGTGTTTCTTCATTATAATTTTGTATATCACTCATAATTTTTTATCTCATTAATTATATATCTTGCAAACAATTTATGTCCTGCATCGTTTGGATGGGTATCACTAGTACTAATAATGTTATTTCCTGCAACAATACTAATAGGTTTTACAAAATTTCCTGGGACAATTAAATCTACATTATTATCTTGTGGAATACACCTTGAACTCATTCCTGTAAAAATATACTTTACATTGTTTTGATTAAAATATGCTATTGCAGTATTAATTAAATTAAAAGTTTCTTGCTCAACTGTTTTTATTGTTCTATGTAATAATGAATGTTGTATAAAATTTTTAACTTTTTTATTAAGTTCTTGTTGATCTAAATCACTTCTATTAAATGACCTATCGTCAAGAACAACATCATTTTTACACATGCCAATCCAAGTATCAAATTCTGCATCATACCACTCATCTCTAAACCAATCAGATAATTGTATTACAAAAAAAGTATCGTGAATAGCATGAGTCTGAATATATTCCAATGTACGTCTTAGTATTCTTTTATTACTACTGCCTATCCAACTTTCGTTAATTACATCATAACCTTCTAAAAAATCTGGCCATGCAGATTTATTTTCTAAAGAATTTCCATAACTAAAACTGCAACCATTTACATATATTTTCATAACATTTTTGCCTTCACTTGCGTTTTAAGTTTATTATCACTTGCATGTTTTATGATACTAGCCACCGTTGCAAGTCTACCATATTTCTGTACTGCATCAGCGGCGTCTTTACAGTCTGCATGCCAAGGCGGAATACTAACTTCCCAACCAAGTTCCAGTGCCTGATCTATTAATTGTTTACCGGCACTATCTCTATCAGGACATAAAATAATTCTCTTACCTAACTTATCTAAAAGATGTGCTTGTTCAGGAGTTACAGAATTACCTTGAACACTGATGCCATCTATCAATATAGCATCTATAACACCTTCAACAATAATTACAATTTCTCTTTCACTACTTGCAAAACTATCTATATTAAAAACATATCCTGCCTGTGTCTTATGCAAATATTTTGGAGTTTCTTTAGAGGGAGGATTTATGTGCCTGGCAGTCCAACCTACCAACTCACCGTTGTAAGAGAAAGGAATTACTAATCTTTGCTTATATAGATTCTCATCAAAATATAAGAGTGGATATAGACCAAGTATTTCTCTCTCCTGGGCATACAATCTTACTGGATGGTCAGCCGGTAGGTCTTCTACTGCACTTGCACTTTCAGGAAGTTTTTCTGTTTGAAACCTTGACAAATTATATACATAATCTGTTTCAATGTCAACTTCTAATACTTCTCTGTGTTTTAATAATAAAATTTGTAACTTGTGAATTGTTTCTTGTGTTTCGCCTAAAGCCAATGTTAAGTCTTTATATTTTTTACCTAAGTTAGGTCCAGGTGTCCAGCCAGTTGAAAAATTACAATTAAAACAATTATAACTTATTCTTGCTCCGCTTGTAATTACTCCTCCTCTTTTTCTTTTATCACTACACATAGGGCAGTTTAATGTTATCCAGCCACTAGGAGTTTTACTAGACTTAACCGGCAGGTTGTCTAACAGAAGGCGATGCACTCGCTCTACTAAAGAGTCTATATCCATAATGTTATTATACAGGATTTTTAAGAAATGTCAACTAGTTTCTAAGTAAAATCTGAGATATATTGCCAGAATCTGGCGTATGCAATACTCTGATCCAATTAGCATTAAGTTGAAATGATCTGTGAACTATATTACTTTGTGCTGTTAATGGTATTTTTTCTACTTCGAACCAATCTATACTAGCATCATCACTTCCTGGAGAATTTTCTACGCAACTTCCTTGAATTGTTATATTACCCGTATATGCACTTGGGTAAATTGCTAAACTATGATAGGCATGATTGAAGTTCCTATCTTGGTTTCCAAACAATGCACTTGTAGTGAAAATATTTGCAGGGTCACCTGAACCTGTTGATGCAACTTGAGTAAAAGAATTTGCTAATTGTGTTTCAACTGGACTTTGATCAATTTGTTCAGTAATTTCTATTTCAAATTTAAGATTACTGTTTTGATCTGAAAATACAGGATAGTCTCTACTATCTTGCTTTTGCCTTGCTATGTAAATATGATATAGACCTGCGTCTACATTATTTAAATCACCATCTATAAGTTCTAACATAACTTGACCTACTTCGCTAGTATGTTCTAAGTTCTTTTTAAAAACTCTTCTTTTTGTTGTAGGATTTATAAGATAAGCAACAAGTGTATCACTGAAAACGTTTTGAAGTTTTCTGTCTTTATCTCTTATGTTAAAATATAATTCGTTAGTTAATCCTTTATGTGCTGTTAATTTTTTATTGTTCATAGGTCTATTGTCCACGTAAATTCCGTTATTGTCCACCACCAGATCAATAGTGTCATTGTAAAGATATAATCTGTAGTCTCCATAACTCATAAATTTATTGCTCGTTCTATATCAGTATTTATCATATCTGTGACTAAATAAAGTTGTGGATAAAAGCAATCTTATAGATCAAACAAAAGAACGATATCCTTTTCTTACAGGTATCAAGTATGCAAATAACGAATATGTGGGAGTTGTAGTAAATCACGACAATTCAATACTAACTTTTTATGACATAGATAAAATTCCAGATGTAGAAACTAAAAAAGTTTTTTTAGAACTAGGCGAAATATGGTGGTGGGAGTCAAATAGACAATTACCTATAGATGTTTTTTTACATCATGAGATGAAACCTTTTCACAGTTTTTTAAGTACGTTTATAATGAAAGATGTAGAAATTTTATTTGGGCCAACAACATCTTTACAAAAATTATTGCGTAAAAGAATAAAAAGAAGAGGAATACAGTTAGTTAGGAAGACTGATTAAGATTTTCAACTATTAAGTTTAGTTGAACTACTATAGCCAAAGCATAGCCATAACTGTGACTTCTCTTAAAAAAGTAAGTTTCGTTATCTGGCCTAACCCAAACATCATTTTCAATGTCCTTCCAATCCTTTCCTACCAAATGACGTTTACCTGGCCTAATCATAGCAAGTATCATTGCTAATTGATCTATGCTTTTAGGTGGATGTTGCTTAACTATTTCAAAGTGATTATTAATATGAAATAGTTGCTCAACTATTTCTTTATGTTCAAACAGTTCCCACATTGGTTCTACGTTTACCAGCCTATCTAAATGTGCTTCATCTATTACATCTTTGTAAACATGATTGTTTAAAAAGTCAACTTTAAACCAACCATCTTCTTCTGCTTGTTT
>Ga0163109_10002081_pt1 | contig 15735 bp, 8 predicted proteins | sample CRUFie1St13metaG_FD_108704 | JGI IMG/M metagenome (GOLD analysis project Ga0163109, IMG submission 108704) | Marine microbial communities from the Costa Rica Dome - CRUD Field 142mm St13 metaG | ecosystem: Environmental > Aquatic > Marine > Oceanic > Photic zone | place: Costa Rica: the Eastern... | reverse complement strand
TGATGTCATAATAGATGTATCATCATCTGAGAATGACTCGCCTGAAGTTTGTACTAAAGCACCTGCTAGTGAACCAAATACTACTGCACTTGCAGCTAATTGATCTGCACCGACAGCATCGTCAGCAATTTTAGCTTGTGATACTGCATCGTTAGCAAGGTGAGCTGTGTCGATACTACCGTCTACAAAGTGTTCTGAATCGATAGAGTCATCGGCAATTTTTGCACCTGTGACTGCATCGGCAGCTATCATTGCTGTTTCTACAGCACTGTTAGCAATTGTTAGAGCACCATTTGAAGCAAGAGTAGCATCTCCTGATATTGAGACATTATCAAATGAGTCTGAACCATCATGAACAAGAATTTGTCCTGATGAAGCACTTGAGATATCTGTATCAGATGCACCTGCAATTGATGAAGTTGTTGAAACGAAAGACAATACTCCAGAACCGTTTGTTCCTAGAACTTGTCCGTTAGAACCATCTGCTGATGGTAATGTAAGTGTGAGGTTAGAACCGATTGTGTCGGCTGCCTTCAGAGCAACAAAGTTTGAACCGTTGTCTGAATCTTCTCTAAGTTGAATACTTGCACCTGCCGTTGCACCATTACCTACAATAAAGTTTGAAGGTGTTGGGGCATCACCATCGATGATATCTGTATAATATTTACCACCGATCTCGTGAATTACAGCTGATGAACCTGAGTCTACTGACTCGATATACAATTTAGCAGAGGCACCGTCATTCGATCTATCCTGTACATACGCTAATTCGCCTTCGGCAAGATCACTTACGCCTGGCGCTGTAGCTCCTGTACTTCTTTTAATCTGAATTACTGTTGCCATTTTTTTCTCCTAAAAATGATTTATTAAAATTTGCAAATTTTCTCTACACTGTTCGAGAAAGATAATAACAAAACTGTCCACTCACCATGTGGGTCGTGTCTCACTGAATGACACCTTGATTGTATGGATATTTATACGACTAGAAAGTTCCGCCATCGATAACAGTGGTTGTTTCCCACTTATCGTTGGACTGATTGTATTGAAGAAGACCTTTGTCTGTTTCAGATGCATTTACATCTGCAAGTTCTTGAATTGATTTAGCTGATAGATTTACAGCTGCTGATGAGTCGCCAATAGCAACTTGTTTTACTCTGACAGCACCTGCTGTAGAAATTTTGGCACCAAAACCCTGTGATCTTCCAACTACGCCTTTGATTGCCATTATCGTGTCACTCCTGGTGTTAACACTACTTGTCCTTCAACTACTCTTGTTGTTACACCAGCCGCACTAGTAATGTTTAGATCATAGACATATCGACCAGCAGTTAGACCAGATGTTTGTGTATCTGTTAAAGTGAGTGTTACTTGCCCTTGAGCAGCTGCTATCGATGTAGCAAATGTTGCTGATACAGTTGATGACCCATAAGTCTTTCTGATCTGAGATACTGCTGTATAGTTTGAAAGGTTTAATACAGAACCATCAGTATTAGTAACATCAATTGTTACATTGAAGTCTGTACCTTGATCTATGTATAAGTTTGATATAGCTGCCATAACACCTATTTATGCCTTATTATCTGTTAACTGCCTGGTTGTTAACTGTTTGATGTATTTTTTCTACAGTAGAACTATCTTTTTTGACATATACTTCGTCTAATTTTTTAACCACATTATCTGAATCTTTTACATATACTTGTTTTACTTTCGCAACTTGGCCCATAGGTCTTGTTCCTTGAGTAGTATTCTGAGTAATAACAGGTGTTCTGAAAGTATAGTTTGTAGTACCTTGAGCATTATAAGTTGTCGGTACTCTAGAGTTACCAATATTAGGTTGTTGAGTATTACCAATAAATGGATATGTAAAAGGTGACCTGTGATCATATTGAAATGGCGATCTATGGTTATATGTTGATGGTGACCTAAATTGATATGTAAACGGCGATCTATGATCATATGTTGAAGGCGATCTATGATCATATGTCAATGGTGATCTATGATTATATTGTAAAGGTGATCTATGATCATATGTTACCTGTGTAATACCTTGGGCCTGATATGTCTGAGGTGTTCTAAAATCATATGTGAACGGACTCTGAGTGCTACCTGTAAGAGTAGTATCACCTGTACTTGGTTGTTGAGTTATACCAGGTTGTCTAGTATTTCCAATAGATGGTGTTTGATATGTAAACGGTGATCTATGATCATATGATACTTGAGTTATTCCTGCAACAGTGGTATTACCAATACTTGGTTGTCGAGTTATACCAGGCTGTCTAGTATTACCTTGCCCTTGATAAGAAACTGGTTGTCTTGTATTACCTATTAGTGGTTGTTGAGCAGGCCATGGTAATGTAGATTGTTGAGCCATTACGAACCTCTCCTAATTACAGAATCAACTAAGTGACCATCTGCATAGAAATTATTGTGTTTTGTTTTGATAGCAAAGTTTGTATGAGTTCCATCAAACTTATCAATTGACTCTACTGCTTCTAACGAACCGTCTTGTTTGATCATTTTGTCACCAACAACTAATTGATCAACATCTTGACCATAGTTTTTAGCAGTTGCTTCTGGATTAACTGAAGCCTTTCTACCGCCTTCTAGATAAACTGGATGGTCTTCTGTCATTACTAATGTGTTTACTCTGTAATCTACATCTCTTTCAACAATTATTATATCTTCTATCTCTACAATTTCATCTTGACCAGTTTCAAAGTTATGAGAGATTACATTATCACCTATTTTTAAATTATGAATACTTTTTGCCATATCTTCCTCTACAGATACTAACATATCTTCGTGTACACAACATTCTGGACAATCATCTTCTTCTTCTACAAGTGTTGTGCTATTCGTTATAGACATTACCAATGGTGATGACTGAGTTAGGGTATTAGAATTTGGTCTTGCAAACTGAACATGAATTTGATAAACTGAAGTTACATCATAATCACCCTCTCCATAAAAACCAGCGCCAATTGACGATGCATCTTGTTCTATTGTGATGCCTCCAGAAAAATTACTAGTCATACTTGTAAATGAACCACTAGCACTGGTTGAGTTTACTGTTGTCGATGCCATACTTGTTGTTGCATGAGGACTAGCACCTATTGTAAAACTTGTAGTTGTATTGTCACCTGATAAGTTAACATTATCTGTAGTATTTGTTTTTGTAACAACAAATCTAAGACCAGTTGGGTGTAAACTAGTATCACTACCTAAAGACCAATTTGCTATAACAGTATTTGCATTTAGCGAAAATTGTGTCGATGAAGCATTATGTCTAGCAAAAGTCACACTATCGGTTTGTGAATCATTTGTTAAACGACCATATAAAAGTAAAAAATTGCCAATTTTTACTAAGTGATATGATATTTCTACTTTTTCATATGCAACATTCGGTGGTTCAAATCCACTTAAAAATAAGTCTTCGCTTTGTTCACCATCAGCATCAACATCAACGGCTGCATTATTATTGAATTGTAAAGTCTCACCGATATTTACTGTAGATGGACTTCTGAAACTATATGTAAATGGACTTCTTGTTTGTCCAATAAACGGATATGTAAATGGTGTTTGATAATTTACAGCTGTCTGAACATTATATGTAGTCGGAAAAGTATAAGGTGCAGGTTGTTGTCTTATATTTGGTTGTTGAGTATTACCAGTTGTTTGAATATCATATGTAAATGGTGTTTGATAATTTACAGATGTTTGGATATTATATGTAGCTGGAAAAGTATAAGTGTTCGGTTGTCTAGTATTACCTATATTTGGCACCTGAGAGTTTGCTATATACGGATAAGGTGAAGGTGTTCGTCTGATATTAGGTTGTTGTTGGTCTCTAATATTAGGTTCTTGTTGAGACCTAATATTTGGTTCTTGTTGAGACCTAATATTTGGTTGTCGACTATTACCAATATTTGGTTCTTGAGCATTTCTAATATTTGGCTCTTGAGCATCTCTAATGTTTGGCTCTTGACTACTACCCTGTGCTTGATATGTCTGAGGTGTTCTAAACTGGTATGTGTTCGGTTGTCTAGTATTACCTATAAAAGGATATCGAGTTGTACCAATAGCTGGCGTTTGGCCAATACCTGGTTGTTGAAAAATATAAGGTTGTTGAAAAGACCCTAGATTGTGTTTGATGTATATTTCGTCAGCCATATCATATTACAAAGAACAGATGTCCTACCGCTTTTCCTGACCCCGAAGGTGTACCTGAGAATGAACCAGATGTAATAACTTCATAGTCAAGTTCTACTTTATCTGTATCACTACTTCCTACTGTTAAACCATTTTGCACATCTGCTGAAATTTTACCATTATTATCTATTGCTATACCAGGACCATCTTTGTCTTGAAGATATGTGGTAACATTTGAATCACCATATTGGGCAGCTGCGGTAAATCTAATTTCATAACCAGCATCACCTGGGTTGCCTGATTCTGTTACAGTTATATTACCGTGATTACTATGAACTAAAGAACCTTTTGTTGTTGTATCACCTCTAGTTTCTGTATAGAATTTTCTAGTACCAACCTCTTGAATTGTACTTGTAGTTCCTTGAGATTCTAATGCCCATACATTATTGTCATCATCATAAGCTAATATTTGTCCAGCTGTTGGTGTTGCATTTGTAACATTTGCAAGATCGCCTATGTCGATATCTATATCAGCAGTTCCATTAAAACTATTACCTGCAATATTTCTTGAAGTTGAAAGTGCATCAGCAGTAGCGGCATTTCCTGAAGTATCTTGACTACCAGCAGTATTGACTCCAGGCAAGTTGATATTTCCAGTACCATCAAATAATACCCCACCTATAGTTCTTGCAGTTGCAAGTTTAGTTGCTGTAGCGGCATTTCCTGAAGTGTTTTGATTACCAGCGGTATTAACACCAGGCAGATCAATGTCTATACTACCGTTAAATTCAACACCACCGATCTCTCTTGCGTTTTGTAATGTTGTTGCTGTAGTTGCGTTACCAGATAAAGCACCATGAAATGTTGTTGCATGTGCTGTATCAAATACAGCAGTTGATGATCCTAGATTTCTTGAACCACTTGGTATAATATCTGAATCTAGTTTAGCTGCAAATGTGACGGTATCAGTATTAAGATCGTTACCAAGATCAACTGAGCCGTTAAGTGTTGATAGTCCAGTAACAGTTAATGTTCCACCGACAAGTGTATCACCTGTGGCAGCTGCTACTGTAAATTTATTTGTGTTAACATCAAAATCACCGTCAACACCTAAAACACCACCGATTGATGCATCGTCATCTACTACTAGATCATCTGTTGATCTTAAGTGTTCTGCTTGAACTGTTGCTGAGAAAGTACCATTTATACCACCTGTTATAGTACCACTGTTTATTGTCATAGTACCGTCAGTGAATGTTGGTGACTCTAAAGATTTACCAGATGCGACTTTAACATCGTCTGCTAAGAATGATTTACCATTTACATGAAAATTATAACCTGATTCTAGAGTTGTAACTGGTGCAGTGTTGTTTTTATTAATAATAACACCGTTTGAGTTATTATTGTAAATAGAGTTTGTGTCTGATAATGACCATCTTGAAGCAGCTGATATCTGATCTGATACACCTTCAAATGATCCTGTGAATGAATAGATTGTAACAACATCATTTGCTTGAACTGCCTTTGAAGCACCACTAGCATAATCACCAATTAATGTGATTGTTGTTCTAGTACCGTCTGAGTTGTTTCCAGAAATAGAGTAATCTGTCGATTCGTTTAGATGTTCATCTCTAACGAATACTTGAATTCTGTTATCTCTAAATTTCAGTTCGTTTTGGAAGTTATCGTTTCCTGTAAAAGCGATCTGATTTAAAGTACCAGTATAGATAAATTCTTGGAAGAAGAAAGCTTTATCTTGTAAACTATTCATAGCATCTACAAGATTATCTTTATTTGTTGTTCTTAAACCGCTGACATCTCCAAGGTCTAATGCGACCTCGTTAAAATTCTGTCTAAACTCTTCGATTGTTGAAAATTGATCTACTGTCTTAGCCATGTACTTTCTCTATTACCTTTAATAATAATTCCTTTATTTCGCCAACTTCATTCTTTAATGTATTTATCTCACTTCTTTGGCTTCTCATGATTTCTCTTCTTCTCATTGTAAGACGATAAGTTTCTACATCACTATTTACAATAGCATGTGATTCTTCATCTCTGACTAGATGTGTATGTCCTTCTACTTTTATATCACTCATTATGCTAATGCCAAACATCTCAATGCCGATACTAATGGCACTGAAGATGTGTTTGTTGATTGCCCTACAATCTTAACTACAAATGCACTGAACTCTGGTAAGTTATCAGCAGTGTATTCGTATTCTTTAAAATTCTTTCCATCGACTGCTGTGTTAGCATCGTCAACACCTGTTGAGTTGAAGAATTCAAATCCAAGATCATCCAATGGAGTCTCTTCATCATTCTTCAGAATCTTAAACATAAACTTGAGTTCTGTATTTGGTGGTCTAAAGTTATCTGCTAATACTTTCAATGAAGTCGCAGGATTTTTCAATGTAACTTTTCTAGTTACATAGACCATTGCATTGTTATCGCCATCTGGTTCTGTTGATGGTACAAAAACTTCACCAGCTGATATACCACTTCCAACTGGATTTACTGTACCATCATCGATGTTATTAATTCTATTCATAATTGCTAACGCACCGATTGTACTTACATCAATAACTGGCGATACAGTTTTATTTGATGATCTTATTTGTAGATTACACTGGAATGACTTAACACTACCCATATTGTTTTGTTCGTTTACAGGCGATGCAACTGTACTTGGTCTATTAAAGTATGCGTTATCATTTAATTTGATAAAGTCATTTGATAATCTCTTAGAATATCTTGAATCTAAGTTTGTATCTTCTGGAGAGTTTTGACCAGTTCTTCTTACTGTTGAGAAGATTTCACAATCTTGAGGTTTAATACTTGGTATCATAGTATGAACACCGTCATAATATAAATCTCTTGTAGATTGTACTGCATCACCACCGCCTAGTGTAGACTCAGTAGCACCGTAAGCACTATCTAATGAATAAGTTGCACTATCAAGAACAGTATTGAGATCGAGATTGAACGAGTCAATACTATAATCACTTAATGATGAATGAGTAGCGTTTATAGCACCAATCGGTATACCACCTAATGTATCATCTACAGTTGTGACACCAATTGTAAATGTTTTATTTTGAGTATTAGCATCGAGTGTTACTGTAACTGTATCTGAAGCTGTATACCCTACACCTGGATCAGTGATAGTAATTGAATTAACTGCATCTGTATCACCACTATCAACAACTACTTTTACTTTCATACCTGAACCTGTACCACCTGATACTGTGGCCTCTGTTGCACCACCTGAACCTGACTGATAAGTTGCAGCTGTGACAGCACCAGATATTGCACTGGCTGTTCCGAGTTTAACAGCACCGCCTTGTTTATCTCCTGTTACACCTGAGATAGTGACATATGATTGTGTTGCGTACATACCATGTGAGTAATTATACACTTTGACAAATGTTTCACCAGAGAATGTTTCTACTGGATTACTTTGTAATGTAATAGAAGGTAATGCATCGTTTTCAAATTGTAGATTACCAGTTTTACTATTATCAAATTCACATACTTTCATATGGAATTTAAGATCGTCTGTTTGTTCAGCAGTCCATGTTGATGCGTTCTGAGATAAGAACAATGAACCAGCATATGGTTGTCCTGATATTGTTTCACCTGTAATCAAGTCTGATTCACCCATTCTTGAAATGAATGCTTCATACTCGTTTGAGTTTGATAGTAATACTACACAATACTCTTTACCGTCTTCTAGATAAACTGGTGAATCGAATGTAAATGTTGTTGCAGTTGCACCGTCTTGAGAGATATTGACATCTGCTGGATTCTTAGTAACTTCTGAGAATGGTAAGATCACAGGACCAGGATAACCATTTACCATAGTTCTGATCTGTACATTGACTGGCAATGCCTTATCTTTTGTCTTGAAGAAGAAGTCTACTGAAGATAAGAACATACCTCCATTTGCCTCTACTAAGAATGATTGTGCTAATGGGTCCATCCAACCTTCTGTAAATCTAGGTTCAAAACCTCGCCATAAATCTGCTATGTCTGCCCTTGGTTGGAATACAGGACCTTCTGGTTCTAACGGCAGAGGTGGTAATTCGATTTCTGTTGGCACGAACTCTTCATCATTTGAATCTGGTGGTGGTTGATCTTGCCTTTCTTCCCATGTTGGCTCACCTGTTTCTGTTCTTGTTGAGGTGTTAATAGATTCACCTCTTCTTGTAATCTGTCTAGAACCTGATAGAGTTTCTTGAACTACTCTACCATTTCTTGTTGATATGATTTCTGTCTGATTAGTTTGTAATGTACCTTTTGCTTGATATGTTGCGTTACCAGCTGATGCAGGATTAGTTAAGTTGTTCTTACTTGTAGTTAATCTAAACTGTACTTCACCAGTTGGGAATCTCTGTTGAGAGTTATTAGGTATTAAGAAATCACCCTTGATTTGACCATTTGCATTTGATTTAAGGAAATCAGTTCTTGATGCTGAACCAGGATCGTCTGAGTAGTCACTTGAAACTGGTCTAACATGTTCATCTACATTGATACCATCAAAGAAGGCATAGTGAATTGTATTTGGTTTTAAATTATCAGCAGTAAATGATACTGTTCTTGATCTCATGAAAGGTATTACAGATACACTGACAACACGATCATTTCTTGTTTCTACAAATTCTTCTACTACACTTGTTCTAATACCTGTTCTAGTTTGTGTTTCTGGAGTTTCTGTAACATCTCTAGTAACTGAAGTTTCGTTTTCAACCCAACGACCACCTTGACCAGGTTCGCCGTCCCAAAAACCATCTCTTGTAGTATTTGTATCTGAGTCAACTACTTCAGGTTCACCGACCCATGTAGTTTGCCAAGCATTCCAAACTGTACCGATTGCGTTTTGATTATCTGCTAATACAGCATCGTAATTACCTTCTCTATTGATTCTAACTTCAGGTAAGTTTTCTGTATCTTGCCATAAATCTACAGCAGGACTTAGTTTAATATCTCCAATAAATGCGAACACATGATAAGGGTTAACATTTAATGATCTAGATGCTTTACTCTGATCTACATATGTTCTTTCTGTAAATGGTAATGTTATTAAATCACCTGTTTTGACAAAGTGTGAAGACACTGCATCATTGAATGATATATCAAAGAAGTTTGTAAAGTGTTCTGGTCTGAGATAACCATTTCTTGCATCCATAGAAACATGATAGTCTGGATGAGTTACATCACCAACTTTATGACCTCTAAAATTATCTACTAAGAAACCAGATTTGAATCTATCAAAACCATCTGCATCAAGTATTTGTTTTGATAGCATATCTGATTCAAGTAAAGATAAAGATGTAATTCTTTCGAGATTGCTAACTCTTTGATTGATCTTACCAATATCTTTCATGGTAAATCTTCTATGATCTTTCATTCTCACTTTGATGTCTGCTAAGTTTTTAGTATAAGCAGGTATGTACATCTCGAATAGTTCGATTGCTTCTGGTATTGGGTCTGGTCTTTGTGGTGAGATGTCTGGAGTACCAGATACCACTTGGAACGCACCAGATTTGTGTAGGAAGACTTTTTCTATTCTAGATACATAGTGAGTTATAGTTGCATCAACTGTTGTGCCTGGTACTGGACATGAAATCTCTTTATTTGTGAACGATCTTGATTCATATGCAAATGGAGAGGTTGACACTCCTGATAGGTCTGTTACACTATCTTGGTTGTAATCGCCAGTTGCAGGTGTTGATATATCGTTGATATGTGATCTAAAGTCTACTGCATCACTCAATTCGAATTGTCCGTCTGGTTCGAAACCACCAACATCTACTTTGTTTGGTGAATAGTTAGGAATATTATCGTATGCAATATCACTATAAGAGTTTACTGCAAAGTAATCACCTGAACCTGGTTCGAAGTGATCGAATATAACTGTTACTGCATTGTTAGGTGAAGGTTCGCCCTGTTTTAGTTGTAATTTAGATACATCGTAATAACCATCTCTTTGACCGTTATCTAAGAAATATCTGTCTTTGATATCTGGTGAACCAGAAGATACTTCTGAAAGTGTAGCGATACCAGAGTTTGTTTGACCTACTAAAGCTTCACCGTTTGAGAATGTTGCATTTTTATCTAAGTAGATAAAATGTGCTTTTGTATTATGACCATTATAGTCAATTAGTTTAGCTCTAGCACCTGAAGTTTGACCAACTACTATCTCACCTGTAACAAATACTGTACCAGATGGATCTTCTAATGCTGGTTTAAAACTAGGTGGTGTTGCGTTTGATTGTGAACCAGATGTTGAACCTGGAACTGCCTCTAAAACTGCATGTATCTTATGTACATCTGAAACACCTAGTGAGAGTTCTTTATGATCAAAAGCATGCCCATACTTAGCAGTACCTGCTGAGTTGCCAGTTGAATATCTAACTGATCTAAATTCTTTTAATGCTTTGTTTTTAACTGTTGGATTTTTTCTTATAACTTGATAAGATACTAAAACTTTTGCTTGATCATCATGTGTGGTTGTACCAATTGGTATTACTAATGCAGTATCACCTGTAGAAGGGAAACTAGATATGTCATCTGCATATTTTACATCACCAACATTAAGTGTTCTACTACCGCTAGATGATTGTGCTATAACTGCAAATTGATAAGTATCATTCGAAGCAGGTGCAAACTTTTCATCGGATGTAGTGATAGGTATTGTAATGTCACCGTCTGCATCGACTGTTAACACTACTTGTTTTCTGACTGTTACACCATTTTGAGTAGGTGTGATTGTATCAACTAAATCTCTTGGCCATGCAAAGATAGAAGCTGACTGATTTTGATTTTTAAGTTTTGCTCTCTTTCTTAGCACTCTAATATCTGTATGAGAATTACCTGAATATGCAGTGCTATCTGTATCTTTAACTACCATTGCGATGTCACTAGTAATTGTATCTACTAAGAATTCAGTACCCTGTACTAATATTGTATCACCAACAAGTAATTCTTTTGAGAATTGTGTACCGACACCAGTTACATTATTACTGGACTGAGTAAATGAAAGAACACCACTCAATGCTTTAATATCATCAAGTACTACATCAGCAATAAAGTTTTGAGATTGACCACCTGGTGTTGCTTGAAATACACTTCTTGCTTGACCAATGTTAAATGTTTTTACACCAGTGTTTTGAGATGTAGTTAATGAGAAGTTACCATCACCTCTTGATGATATTGCTTCTCCAGATTGGAATGTTCCTACAACACTATGTAAATAAATGCCATCTGAATTATCATCGTATGCAACAATACCTGTTGCACCTGAACTTGCACCTTCAAGTTTATCACCGACTACTGCTGTACCGCCGTGTCCTGAATATGTGATCTCTGTAAAGAATTGGATATCAAACAAGAATAATTGTGATTCATCACTTGCTTGAGATGATACATTTACTCTGTTTTCTATATGTCTTACTCGGGCAAAACCGATATGTTTTGCACCAGAAGCGATTGCACCAGCATTTTGCGCTCTATCATAAATCTTGATTGGTTTAAATGCATCTGTATTTGTTGAATCTGCAATCTCTGGCAATGCTTTAATATTATTTACTAAAAGTTCGTTACCTAATCTAACTGGTGTTGCAGTGTTATTAACTGTTTGTGTTGTTCTTGCTTTTGCAATTGATAAGTTAGTTGGGCCGATCTTATCGATTTCGAAACCTCTAACATATGCTTTACCTGGTGATATTGTACAAACAAATTGATCTTCTTTACCACCCTGTGTAGCAAGAAAAAATCCTCTGTTATGAGTTGTTTTTAAATGTTCTCTAAAAGTTTGTGTAAATGGTCTTACGGTAAAATCGCCATTCGTATCAAATGTTCTTCTAGCAAATGTCTGTTCAATTTCTGAATAGATCGGTCTATTGATTTCCATTTCAATAATACCATTGTTAACACGACCTAATTCTATGAAGTTTACATCTGTGGTATCTGTAAGTGATACTTTACTTAAGATTAACGATATCTTTAGCCTATCAGCGCCTGGTGCGTTCTCATTGTTGGTTCCTTGTGCATTATCTTGTAGAGAAGTATCTGCTGATGAGTCAATTAACTCTTCTTTGATTTGTAGACCCACTCTGTATGAAGGTATACCACTATATTTTTCTAATATGATAGTTTGTTTCTCTGTTTGAACAAAGAAACCTCTAGTGAATACAACACCTTCTTGAATCTCTGCTATAGAAGCACGACCTGACGGAGTGAGATCGGTTGAAACTGTTTTGAAATGACTTTTATTTGCAGTGTTTACTGTAATAACACCTGTATTTTCAGTAATTGTAACTTCTCTAAGTGTTTCGTCACCACCTACTAAGAAAGAACCTTTAGAATCATTACCTTGAGTATATGGTTTACAAATTAAAGTAGCTTTATCTATTGATGTAGCAGCTACTGAGGTAATAACTTTTAAAACAACACCAGTTGTTTGACCTTGAATGTATTTTCCGTGAAAGTCTGTACGATATGATTCGACATCATCTAAAGCACCTGACTCGTTATTTGGATTATCTGCCTGTACTTTGATGAAGTAAACATCCATGTCGATGTTTTGTACTGCACCAGTTACAATAGAGCCTTCTTTGAAGAAATGATCACCAAACTTTTCAATCTGATCTTGTAAGATAGATTGTGATTGTGTTAGTTCTCTTGCTTGTAATGGACGACCAGCACGATAGAGGATTTTATGATATCTCTTATCCTCTGAATAATCATCGTAGTATGGCGTTATATTAAGATCAGTCTTCTGTGTCATAGTTCCTACTTGTATTTAGTTGTAATCTAGGATTACATTTCAATGATCAGTTTGATATCTTCAATCTGATCAGCTGCTCTCGATACTGCACCTCTATTCTCGATATAGAGAATTTGGCCTGAGTACGGTTGCATTTCTGGATGTGCGCTTGACACACCACTTGACGCCACATCGGTAAGTTTCGAACCTGAGGCGTTTTTGAAAACATCGTCACTATTAGCGAAGTTTACATATTCACCACCACCGTTTGCGATTGTATGAACTTTAAGTACATTACCTGACTTAGATACGATTCTTGCTCTCTTAGTAGAGGCATTATTAGTTGTATCTGAAGTTATGATATCGTCAACTGAAAGAGCAGATGCATCATCAAGTGTGATCTGTCTTGTAGCTGATGCTGTACTATCAGTTAATATATTAGATGTAACATTGTTAACTGGATTTTTGATCAATCCAATTTGTCTGAAATCGTTATCAGTTGGGAAATCACTTCCACCTGCTGTTTCACCAAACTCTAGTCTTGAGTTTACAACAACATAGTTACCACCTAACTCTTCAACTGGATTAGAACCGTGTCCGTTAATCGGTGAGATTACTGCTTTAATTGTTGCACCTGAACCACCTGCGATTCCTGAAACAGATGAATTTAATGTTGGGAAAGATGCTCTCTTATAACCTGATCCGAATGAACTTGTATCTTTATATGTTACTGAACTTAGAGCACCTGAAGCGAAAGTTAAAGTTGCGACTGCACCTGAACCATCACCTTCGACTGCAACATCAACTGTAAAGTTGTTTGATGAGCCGTTTGTATAACCTGAACCAGCAGCTGTTACGATGTATCTATAGATTGCACCGTCAACTGAGTCGTTTTCTACATCCCATTGGCCAGAACCATCGTTAGTAGCAGTACTACCGAAACCGCCACTTGCGCCTGTACCTGCGACACTAGCTTTTGCTCCAATTGTTTTTACTGGAATGAAATCATTTGTTACGAATTTAATAACTTCGGCAGCTGAAATGGAGTACATATATTTCCAGATGTAACCATCACCTGTTTCTTGAGGAATTGTTGTTGAAACTGTTGAAGGTTCTGTTTGTGAACCCTGTGCTACACCGCCTGAGTTGAAATTAGTTTTTAAACATTTATAAACTTTGTAATCAGATGTTACAATGTATCCTCGACCATCGAAGAAATTGTTTGCACCTGATGGTGTTTGATTTGATGAACTATAATCGTCTCGATATTCATCATAGACTGTACCCTGTGTCCAGTTGTATCTAACTAGACCGTGTGAGATATCTGTATTCGTCACTTTCTTAAGTGCGATCATATCACTCAATGCACCAATTACTTCTGATTCAGAATTAGCTGGTGAAGGTGGTGAATTTTCGTCTGACCATGCGTATGATCGACCTATAAAAATATAGTTAGAACTGTCACTAAAGTCTGCGATAAATTCCTTCGCATTGTGCGTTCTAAACTTTTCTAAAATAATTGCTGCCATTCGTAACTCCTCGGTTATTTATAAACTATTTATAACGAATCTAGGGTTGTTCCTTTAATATTTGTTGAAGAAACATAGGTACTAAACGCTATGTTCGTTTTCCTGTTCTCATGAGTCGGGAATGAACTTACATAAAAGTTGCCTAACAACTCATTCATCTGATCGACTCTAAGACCTTCTCTCTTAGATTCTTCTAATAAAATGTGGCCTGAGCCACCCTCTGTACCACTTTCTAATATAATTCTATCTTCATCTGTATTATCAAAATCGGGATCAGCGGGATCACCACTTCCTCTCGACTCATCGAGGAGATAATATGATATCAAATAAGTGTCTTGAAATGCTATTTTATTTAGTGTTTTAAATGAAGGCCCTATCGGTGCAAAACTATGTAATCTATGTCCTGTTCCTAAACCTTCATGCACTAAAGCACTACCATCTTCCATAACTAATCTATCATTAGCTTCAGTATAGAAGTATGGATTAAATAATTCTGTCGATCTTTCTGTTAAGAAATACTCGATCTGTTCTGGTACTGTATCATCTTCAAGTAAGAATCTACCGCCTGCAACTGAAACTTGAGTTCCAGAAGAAGGTGGGTCTTCGACTGTTGTAGCATCTTCAAATTGAATTAAATCGCCACCTAAATCACGACCTGTTGGTTCGTGCATAAGATGATTTAATGGTTCTTCATTTTGAATATAAGCACCATCTTCAAACATAAGTCTCTCATCTATATGCGATGCATATGAGAAAACTTTTCCTTGATCTTGTGGTCTAACACCTACTGGACTTGAAGCATTTTCATTATCAAGTGTTAAGTAACCGTCTTGACCATGTGTTGGGGTGTTGGATAAATTCAACACTGTTATTGCACCATCTAATCTTGGAGATTTTTGTAATAAAGTTTCATGTGTAACGAGTGTTGGTGCAATAGGTTCAACAATCTCATTTCCAAGTTTTGTTGTAGTTGGGCTATCAATGAACTTCTTGATAGACTCAACTCTTGTTCTACCTGTTTCGTTACCAAATGCGTTAGGTAAATCTAATCCTGTTGTAACTTGATTAAATTGATCAAGTACAATTTGCATTGCCAAGGCATCGAGTTCAGATTTTGTAGTATGGAATAATAATGTAACTTGTCTTTCTGAAGTAAATGAAGGCTCAAATGCGGCTTCGTCTTCAATGTAGACTGGTTGAATTAATCTTGTTACTTCGTTTTCTGTACCTGCATTATATGTTTGATATAATGATTCTTCTAGTAGAACTTTGTTTTGACTATCTCTA
>Ga0163109_10002077_pt1 | contig 15765 bp, 11 predicted proteins | sample CRUFie1St13metaG_FD_108704 | JGI IMG/M metagenome (GOLD analysis project Ga0163109, IMG submission 108704) | Marine microbial communities from the Costa Rica Dome - CRUD Field 142mm St13 metaG | ecosystem: Environmental > Aquatic > Marine > Oceanic > Photic zone | place: Costa Rica: the Eastern... | reverse complement strand
GATAGTATTTCTATGGGTGTGAATTTGATTGCGCCAATTGCTATGGATGAAGGTTTGCGTTTTGCAATTCGCGAAGGTGGCAAAACTGTTGGCGCTGGTGTTGTAACCAGTATTACTGAATAGAAAAGGTAACTTAGGCGGCAAACCTTGCAGGGTTTAGGAGTGTAGCTCAATTGGTAGAGCACCGGTCTCCAAAACCGGGGGTTGAGGGTTCGATTCCTTCCACTCCTGCCAGCGCGGTGGACAGTGAACTAAATGTGATTTTTTATAAGATTAAGTTTTAGCGGCAACAAATTAACACGGGTCTGGAAAATAGAAAATGGCGAAGACGTCACCGGCACAGTTTATTCGTGAGGTTCGTCAGGAGGCTAACAAAGTCACCTGGCCAACGAAGAAAGAAACAGGCGTGACCACTGTTATGGTCTTTGTTATGGTCTTTATTGCTGCCATATTTTTCCTTTTGACTGACCAAGTCATCGCTTGGCTTGTTAAGCTCGTTTTAGGATTGGGAGGTTAGTGGTGGCCCATCGTTGGTATGTAGTGCATGTCTACTCTGGTTTCGAAAACAAAGTTGCTCAATCCATTGAAGAGCAGGCTGCATTTAAAGGACTGAGTGAGGCATTCGAACAAGTTTTGGTCCCAACGGAAGAAGTTGTTGAAATGCGTCGTGGTAGCAAAGTGAATTCTGAGCGCAAGTTTTTCCCGGGTTATGTTTTGGTAAAAATGGAACTTACTGATGAATCGTGGCATCTTGTTAAAGATACTGCTAAAGTAACCGGCTTTTTGGGAGCCCAAGGTAAGCCTAGTCCGATAAGTGCCTCAGAAGCTGAGCGGCTCTTGCATCAAATCAAGGAGGGGGTTGAACGTCCTAAGCCGTCTGTCACCTTTGAGATCGGCGAGCAGGTACGTGTATGTGATGGGCCATTCGCCTCTTTTAATGGAGATGTAGAGCAGGTTGATGAGGAGAGAGCCCGCCTCAAGGTTTCTGTTTCAATATTTGGACGGTCAACGCCAGTGGAATTGGAATATGGCCAGGTTGAGAAGTTGTAATAATAATTAGCTGTAACAATAAAAAATAAGCTGATAAAAACCGCCGGGCAACTGGCACTTGTGGAAGGCAAAGTGGAAGTCCACGCTGGGCCGTACCACGAACCCCAGGAAAGGGATACAATATGGCAAAAAAAATTGATGGATACATCAAGCTTGAAATTCCAGCGGGGCAGGCGAATCCCTCTCCGCCGGTGGGGCCGGCGCTTGGTCAACGTGGCCTCAATATTATGGAATTTTGCAAGGCTTTCAATGCAGCTACGCAGCAGCTTGAGCAAGGTATGCCGGTTCCAGTTACAATAACATGCTTTTCAGATCGCAGTTTTAATTTTGAAACTCGAACAGCTCCGGCTAGTTATTTTCTCAAAAAGGCGGCTGGGTTGAGCAAAGGAGCCAGCGAGCCCGGTCGCAGTGAATCGGTGGGTAATGTCACGAAAAAACAGGTTCGTGAGATTGCGGAGGCTAAGATGGGTGACTTGAATGCGAATGATATCGAGGCTGCAATGTTGATTATTGAGGGCTCAGCTCGTTCGATGGGGATAGAGGTGGTTGGTTAACTATGGCAAAAAACAGTAAGCGCATGAAAAAAACCGCTGAGGGCATTGACCGCGATGCTTCATACCCTGTTGACGAGGCTGTCAAGCTACTCAAAGGTTGCGTATCAGTGAAGTTTGATGAGACGGTTGAAATATCAATGAATTTGAACATTGACTCACGGCACGCAGATCAACAAGTCCGTGGTGTGGTTCAACTACCAAATGGCACAGGAAAAACTGTCCGGGTCGCCGTCTTTGCGAAAGATGCGAAAGCTGAGGAGGCTCAAGATGCTGGCGCTGATTTAGTTGGAGGGGATGAACTCGCTGAAAAAGTGCAGGGCGGTGAAATAAACTTTGACCGCGTTATTGCAACACCTGATATGATGGCTGTTGTCGGTAAATTGGGCAAAGTGCTAGGTCCAAAGGGTTTGATGCCTAATCCAAAATTAGGCACGGTTACTCCAAATGTTGGGGACGCCGTTAAAGCGGCAAAGTCCGGAGAGGTGCAATTTCGTGCGGAAAAAGCCGGAATAATTCACGCAGGTATAGGTAAATTGAGTTTTAGTGAGGCTAAGCTAGCGCAAAATGTATATGCTTTCATTGATGCCATCACGAAAGCAAAGCCAAGCGGAGTAAAGGGTTCTTATATTAAAAGGATATCTATAAGTTCGACAATGGGACCTGGTTTGAAGCTCGACATGAGCGGCGACCCCGGTTCTGCATAGATTAGGAATTTTGCTGTGCGTTTCTCTATAGGCTAGAACGCGCGGTAAATAGAGGGTGCTTTGTTTTACGCCCTTGACCTGTCCAAGATTGTGGGTGTGTTTCGAATGTTTTAGAAACACTTAAATGGATGACCGGCCAACATGAGGCAGCGGTAAGAGACAGCCAGGCCGTATCGCGTTAGGCCGTTGGATTGGCTTGAGCCACTGGGGCAGGGTCCGTCGGGTGGAGTGCTAAGTGGTTTTTAGCACACTATCTTATTGTAACGGACTGGTGTTTTTGTAAAAACATTGGTCAAATAGTATCGGAGACTATCAGTGGACCGAGCAAAGAAAGAAGCCTTAGTCGCCGAACTTCATGAGGCATTCAGCGTCAACAACCTTCTCGTATTAACACACCAGACGGGGTTGAGTGTTGGAGAAGTCTCGGAGCTTCGTCAGCAAATGCGGGAGGCTGGTGCATCGTTCAAGGTAACGAAAAACCGGTTAGCCAAAATTGCTTTGAAGGGAACTAAGTTCGAAGGTCTTGCCAATGAATTTACTGGTCCAACAGCTATAGCTGTTTCTGAGGATCCAGTGGCGGCAGCCAAAGTAGTGGTTGACTTTGCCGAAAAGAATGACAGGTTGTCGGTAGTATGCGGGATATTGGGTGAAGAACCACTCGATGCGTCCCAAGTTGTATCGCTTGCTAAGCTGCCATCTTTAGATGAATTGCGTGGAAAAATCATCGGACTAGTTCAAGCTCCGGCCCAAAATATTACCAGCTTAATGCAGACGCCCAGTGGGCAGCTTGCCCGGGTGTTTGGTGCGTACGGTAACTCTGGATCATAAGGCGACGGACTTGTTATCAAATCGTAGTTTTCAAGCCAAGGAGAATCAATTATGGCAGATTTAGAAAAGATTGCTGAAGAGCTATCGGGATTAACAGTCATAGAAGCAGCGGATTTGTCAAAGCTTCTAGAAGAAAAATGGGGCGTTTCAGCCGCTGCTCCAGTTGCTGTTGCTGGCGTTGCGCCAGCAGCGGGAGATGGCGCCGGCGCGGCCGAAGAAAAAACTGAATTCAATGTCGTATTAACAGCGATGGGCGACAAGAAGATAAACGTTATCAAAGAGGTTAGAGGCATTACAGGGCTTGGCCTTAAAGAAGCTAAAGAACTTGTTGAAAGCGCACCCAAGGCTGTCAAAGAAGGTGTAGCCAAAGATGAGGCAGATGAAATAAAGAAAAAGCTCGAAGAAGCAGGGGCAACTGTTGAGCTAAATTAATGCGGTGTTTTACCGTGCAAACCGAGAGAGGGCCGTGTAGCTAGCACGGTTCTCGCTCTTTTTTTATCGTTGAGTTTAGCCGCCTTTTGTTGAAAAAGAGTGGATATTCGAGGAACTAATATGCCGCAGTCCTTTACCCAACTAAAACGCATTCGAAAATCTTTTGGTCGCTTGCCCGAGGTGGCGCCGATGCCGAATTTGATCGAAGTTCAAAAACAGTCTTACGATCGTTTCTTAGAGCCGGTAGAATCGAATGGCACTATGCTGCCCTCCGGTCTCGAAGAGGCGTTTCAGACCGTTTTTCCGATTAAAGATTTTTCAGGCCGTGCACAGCTAGAATTTGTAAGTTATGAGTTGGAAGATCCAAAATATGACGTTGATGAGTGTCAGCAGCGTGATATGACTTTTGCAGCACCACTTAAGGTGACTTTACGACTAGTCGTTTGGGATGTGGATGAAGAAACGGGTGCGCGTTCTATCCGCGATATCAAAGAACAAGATGTGTATATGGGCGATATGCCCTTAATGACGCCAAACGGAACTTTCGTCGTTAATGGTACGGAGCGAGTCATAGTTAGCCAGATGCATCGTTCTCCAGGCGTGTTTTTTGACCATGACAAAGGAAAAACACACTCCTCAGGAAAATATTTGTTCGCGGCTCGCGTAATACCTTACCGCGGATCGTGGCTCGATTTTGAATTTGATGCCAAAGACAATCTGTACGTACGTATTGATCGTCGTCGCAAATTGCCGGCAACCACACTTTTGTTAGCGCTGGATGGAGATTCTACAGAAGCTCTGCGTATCGAGCGTAGTCGCGAAGGCCTTGATCTTGAGCCTTGGGAGGCTCAGGGCATGACAAAGGAGGATATACTTAACTTCTTTTTTGATGCTATCGAATATACGGAAATTGATGGTGGATGGAAAACAAAGTTTGAGCCTGCCCGTTTTGAAGGAGCAAAGTTAGACTATGACCTTATAGATGCAAAAACAAAAAAAGTTGTTGTTGAAAGTGGTCGAAAATTAACTCCAAGGGTGCTGCGGTCGCTGAAGGATGAGAAACTCAAAGATATATTGCTGCCATCGGAGGGAATTCTTGGGCGTTTTGTAGCCAATGATCTGGTTAATTCTAAAACAGGTGAGATCTATGCCGAGGCTGGAGAAGAAGTTACAGAAGAACTTCTAGAAAGCCTGAAAGAGTCGGGTTTCCGACAGCTTCCAATTCTTGCCATTGATTACAGCTCCGTTGGGCCATACGTTAGGAATACCCTGGAAATAGAGAAAAATAATAATCGCGAAGATGCTTTAATTGATATCTATCGAGTGATGCGTCCGGGGGAGCCCCCTACCCTGGAGACTGCAGAGGCATTGTTCAAGAGTTTGTTTTTTGATTCAGAGCGCTATGACCTATCCTCGGTCGGACGGGTCAAAATGAACTCTCGGCTTAATCTAGAAACAGATGATCAGATGAGGGTGCTCCGTAAAGAGGATATTTTGGCCATCCTTAAGGTGCTCGTTGGATTAAAAGATGGTCATGGGGATATTGATGATATTGATCATTTAGGTAATCGGCGGGTCCGGTCTGTTGGAGAGCTTCTTGAAAATCAGTATAGGGTGGGCTTATTGCGTATGGAGCGAGCAATTCGTGAGCGGATGAGTACAGTCGAGATTGACAGTGTAATGCCGCACGATTTGATAAATGCTAAACCGGCCGCAGCCGCTGTGCGCGAATTTTTCGGTTCTTCACAGCTCTCTCAATTTATGGATCAAACAAATCCGTTATCCGAAATCACTCACAAACGGCGTTTATCTGCTTTAGGCCCCGGCGGTTTAACTCGAGAGCGGGCGGGCTTCGAAGTCCGCGACGTTCATCCCACTCATTACGGGCGCATATGTCCAATTGAGACCCCAGAGGGTCCGAATATTGGTTTGATAAATTCTTTGGCAACATTTGCGCGCGTTAACCAATACGGCTTCATCGAAACTCCGTACAGGGTAGTTACGGCTGGTAAGGTGACAGACGAAGTAATTTATATGTCGGCCATGGATGAGGGTCGCTACACTGTGGCGCAGGCTAATGCAGCTTTGGATGGGCGAGGTAGGTTTGTTGAAGAGCTGGTAAGCTGTCGTGAAGGGGGCGAATACATTATGGCGATGCAGGAGGACATTGATTTTATTGATGTTTCGCCAAAACAAATCGTTTCAGTGGCTGCTGCCCTTATACCATTTCTCGAAAATGACGACGCAAACCGAGCTTTGATGGGCTCGAACATGCAGCGACAGGCTGTGCCTTTATTGCAGGCTGATGCTCCTTTAGTTGGCACAGGCATGGAAGAGAGGGTTGCGCGTGACTCTGGTGCTGCAATAGTTGCAGATCGCTCAGGGGTTGTAGATCAGGTTGATGCGACTCGAATCGTTGTGCAGGCCACAGAAGAGACTGCGGCCGACGTACCTGGCGTTGACATTTATAACCTTGCGAAATTCCAGCGCTCTAATCAAAACACTTGTATAAACCAGCGTCCGTTGGTGAAAGTCGGAGATGTAGTCACAAAGGGCGATATTGTTGCTGATGGTCCCTCGACTGAGCTTGGGGAGTTAGCGTTGGGGCGCAATGTGCTGGTCGCATTCATGCCTTGGAATGGATATAATTTTGAGGATTCCATTTTGATATCAGAACGAATTGTTCGGGACGATGTGTTTACTTCTATTCATATTGAAGAATTCGAAATCATGGCGCGAGATACGAAGCTTGGCCAGGAAGAAATTACCCGCGATATCCCTAACGTTGGTGAGGAGGCGTTAAAGGATCTTGACGAGGCTGGTATAGTTTGCATCGGAGCTGAAGTGAACTCAGGGGATATTCTTGTTGGTAAAGTTACCCCAAAGGGTGAGTCTCCTATGACGCCCGAGGAAAAGTTACTGCGTGCAATTTTTGGTGAGAAGGCATCTGATGTACGCGACACATCATTAAAATTACCGCCTGGGGGCCAAGGAACAGTTGTAGAAGTGAGGGTTTTTTCACGTCGCGGTGTCGACAAGGACGAACGCGCTTTGGCAATCGAGCGTCAGGAGATCGAGCGATTAGCGAAAGACCGAGATGATGAGAAAGCAATACTTGAGCGTTCTTTCTTTAACTCCCTCAAAGACAAATTGGTTAATCAGACTACGGTTTCTAGTCCTAAGGGAATGGAAAATAACAAAAAAATAACTGAAGCTTTTTTGTCTGACTTTACGCCCGGGCAGTGGCGACAAATCGTCGTTAAGAATAATTCAGTTAATGATGAATTAGAAGCTATGAAGAAGACCTTTGATGCATCTGTTGGAGTTTTGCAGAGCCGGTTTGAAGATAAGGTAGATAAGCTTCAGCGTGGCGACGAATTGCCTCCGGGTGTGATGAAAATGGTAAAGGTATTTGTGGCGGTAAAACGTAAATTACAGCCCGGCGATAAGATGGCCGGTCGTCACGGAAATAAGGGTGTGATTTCTAAAATAATGCCAGTGGAGGACATGCCATATCTTGAGGATGGCACATCAGTTGATGTGGTTCTTAATCCGCTTGGGGTGCCAAGTAGAATGAACGTGGGGCAAATATTAGAGACGCATCTTGGGTGGGCTGCTGCAGGCCTAGGAAAACAGATCGGAGACGCGTTAGCCACTTACAAAGTCGGCAATAGTGATCAATCAACCTCAGAATTACGGAAAACGCTCGAACTTGTTTATGGAAAAGAAATTTATAAAGAATCCATTGAGGGGATGGATGATGAGGCAGCGCTTGAATTAGCAGAAAACGTCGTGAAGGGTGTTCCATTTGCAACTCCGGTTTTTGACGGTGCAGTGGAGGCGGACATAGGCGTAGCTCTGAAGCAGGCTGGTTTCGCTGAATCGGGCCAATCGACACTCATTGATGGCCGGACTGGAGAAATATTTTCACGGGATGTTACTGTTGGTTATATTTACATGCTGAAATTGCATCATCTGGTTGATGATAAAATACATGCCCGGTCAATCGGTCCTTACAGCCTTGTTACTCAGCAACCCCTTGGTGGGAAAGCGCAGTTTGGAGGTCAAAGATTTGGTGAAATGGAGGTGTGGGCGCTTGAGGCCTACGGTGCTGCCTACACGCTTCAAGAAATGTTAACAGTCAAATCCGATGACGTGTCTGGCCGGACGAAGGTCTACGAGGCAATCGTTCGCGGTGATGATACATTTGAAGCTGGCATCCCTGAATCTTTTAACGTGTTAGTGAAGGAGCTTCGGTCTTTAGGGCTCAACGTTGAATTGATCCAAGAAAATTTTTGATCGGATGTGTCCAGCGTCGATAACACGCAACCATTATTTTAGGCGATTTAGTTGGGAGATTGAGTAAATGAGTGAGTTGATGAATTTCTTTGGTCAACCTACAGGAGCACAGGGGTTTGATCATATAAGAATCTCAATTGCAAGCCCAGACCGCATTCGTTCATGGTCGTTCGGTGAGATAAAAAAACCTGAGACCATTAATTACAGAACATTCAAGCCAGAGCGTGATGGCCTATTTTGCGCACGTATTTTTGGTCCGATAAAAGACTATGAGTGTTTGTGCGGCAAATACAAACGAATGAAATACCGCGGCATCATTTGCGAAAAGTGTGGCGTCGAAGTGACACTATCTAAGGTTCGGCGAGAAAGGATGGGTCACATTGAGCTGGCCTCACCCGTTGCTCATATCTGGTTCATGAAATCTTTGCCCAGCAGGATAGGTCTCTTGCTCGATATGACACTCAAAGAATTAGAGCGCGTTCTGTACTTTGAAAATCACCTAGTTCTCGACCCGGGCATGACGACACTTAATGAAAAACAACTCCTCAATGAGGAAGAATATATTGATGCTATAGATGAATATGGAGTTGACGGGTTTGAGGCAAAAATCGGTGCCGAAGCACTCCTCGATATGTTGCTAGAAATCGATCTTGAGGCGGAAAGAGAACAAGTTCGGATTGACCTCAAAGAGACAGGTTCGGAAGCCAAACGTAAAAAATATGTGAAGCGATTGAAGCTCATTGAGGCGTTCATTCAGTCTGGTGCGCGCCCTGAATGGATGATTTTGAATGTTGTGCCAGTGATACCGCCCGAACTCAGGCCATTAGTGCCTTTGGATGGTGGGCGTTTCGCGACATCTGATCTTAATGATTTATATCGCAGAGTAATAAATCGGAATAACCGGCTTAAACGTCTCATGGACCTTAGGGCGCCCGAAATAATTGTCCGTAATGAAAAACGTATGTTACAAGAATCGGTTGATGCGCTTTTTGATAACGGTCGGCGTGGCCGCGTTATAACAGGCGCAAATAAGCGCCCATTAAAATCACTGTCCGACATGTTAAAAGGTAAACAGGGTCGCTTCCGCCAGAATTTGTTGGGAAAACGCGTGGATTATTCCGGAAGATCAGTGATTGTTGTTGGTCCTGAACTTCTACTACACCAATGCGGCCTGCCTAAAAAGATGGCGCTAGAGCTATTTAAGCCGTTTATTTATTCCAAGCTTGAGCTTTACGGCATGGCGTCAACGATCAAGGCTGCCAAACGCATGGTCGAAAAAGAGCGCCCTGAGGTGTGGGACATATTGGAAGAGGTTATCCGTGAACACCCCGTGCTGCTTAATCGTGCTCCAACGCTGCATCGTCTCGGTATTCAGGCATTTGAGCCGGTTCTAATAGAGGGCAAGGCTATCCAACTTCATCCTCTCGTTTGTGCTGCTTTCAATGCTGACTTTGACGGGGACCAGATGGCGGTTCACGTTCCCCTTTCGATGGAGGCTCAACTTGAGTCACGTGTCTTGATGATGTCGACAAATAACATTTTGTCGCCAGCAAATGGGAAACCAATTATCGTACCGTCGCAAGATATCGTTCTCGGCTTATATTACATGAGCCACGAGCGTCCTTGGGAAGTAGGTGCTGAGATAGATTTTCCCCAAGAGGCTGATTTCGTAGCTGCTATTGAGACAGATGATGTTATTGTGCTTGATCCAGACAAACCTCGTCAAATAGTCGATATAAGTGTTGATGGGGCTTCGAAGGTTTTTAAAGCAATAAAGGCCGGCAAGTTGAGTGCGCACCTAGTTCCACGCTTTGGAAATGTAGGTGAGATCGAGCATGCGCTAGCTACTAACGCGGTTCACCTGAACAGCATCATCAAGGCTAGGCACACCATTATGGATGAAGAGGGCAAAGAAAAGCAGGTTGTTGTTAAGGCAACGCCAGGCCGTATGTTACTTGCCAGTATATTGCCCAAAAACCCGAAAACTCCAATTGCGTTGGTCAATCAACTTTTAACAAAAAAAGAAATCTCATTTGTTCTAGATGAGGTCTATCGTCACTGCGGACAGAAGGAAACCTGTATTTTTGCGGATCGTCTAATGGGTATGGGCTTTCGCCAAGCCTGTGTAGCGGGTCTTTCATTTGGAAAGGATGATCTTGTTATCCCCGAACAAAAGGGCGCTTTGATAAATGATGCCAAGGAGCAAATTAAGCAATACGAGCAACAATACCTTGATGGTTTAATAACTCGCGGTGAAAAATATAATAAAGTAGTAGATGTCTGGTCAGATTGTAGCGACAAAGTTGCTGATCAAATGATGGGTGCTATGAAATCGGGTTCTGGGGGCGATATAAACTCTGTTTACATGATGGCTGACTCGGGTGCTCGTGGCTCTGCAGCTCAAATAAAGCAACTTGCGGGAATGAGAGGCTTAATGGCTAAGCCATCCGGTGAAATTATTGAAACGCCAATTATCTCAAACTTTAAAGAGGGTTTGACAGTGCTTGAGTACTTCAACTCTACTCATGGAGCCCGCAAAGGGTTGGCTGATACTGCACTGAAGACCGCTAACTCTGGCTACTTGACCCGGCGTCTGGTTGATGTTGCCCAAGACTGTATTGTGGTGGAAGAAGATTGTGGAACAAAGAAAGGTTTAACACTCCGCGCTGTAATAGAAGGCGGTGATGTTATTGAAGAGCTGCCAGAGCGTATTGTTGGGCGGTATGCATCAGTTGATATCGTAGATCCTACCACTGATAAGGTCCTCGTTAAGGCCGGTGAAATGATTGCGGAAAATGATGCCGAAGTGATTGATGAGTGTGGCGTCGATAGTGTCATGTTGCGTTCAGTTTTAACGTGTGAGTCCTCTGGTGGCGTGTGCGCCAAATGTTATGGCCGTGATTTAGCTCGAGGAACTGAAGTTAATATTGGTGAGGCAGTGGGAGTTATCGCTGCTCAGTCAATTGGTGAGCCAGGCACCCAATTGACGATGCGGACATTTCACATAGGTGGCGCAGCCCAGGTTGCTGAACAGGCAACTCATGAAGCTTCTATTGACGGTACAATAAGAGTGGAAAACAAAAATATTGTGGTTGACTCTGGCGGTAAACCCGTTGTGATGAATCGCAATACCGATGTCTGTGTGCTTGATGCGCAAGGTCGTGAGCGAGCCCGACATCGTATTCCTTACGGGGCTCGTCTTTTAATAGAAGACGGCGGCGCAGTTAAAAAGGGCGCTCTTTTGGCTGAATGGGATCCATATACAATACCAATTATTACCGAAAAAGATGGTATTGCTAACTTCGTAGATTTGGTCGAAGGCGTTTCAATGCGTGAAGTCACAGACGAGACTACGGGAATAGCAAGTAAAGTCGTGATTGATTGGAAACAACAACCTCAAGGTGCAGAACTCAGGCCTCGGGTAACGCTCCGTAATAAGCGCGGTCAGGTAGTAAAGCTATCTAATGATCTTGAAGCACGCTATTTTCTATCGGTTGACGCAATCCTTTCTGTCGAAAATGGACAGGATATTAAGGCTGGGGACGTAATTGCTCGCATTCCACGTGAAGCGTCGAAAACGCGAGACATCACGGGCGGGTTACCACGTGTGGCTGAATTGTTTGAAGCTCGTCGCCCAAAGGAATATGCAATAATCGCCGGAACTGATGGACGAGTAGAGTTTGGTAAAGATTACAAAACAAAACGACGTATCTTGGTAGTTCCCGATGATGAGTCCCAAGAGCCAAGCGAATATATGATTCCCAAGGGCAAGCACATCACCGTTCAGGAGGGAGATCGCGTTGAAAAAGGGGACTTACTGATGGACGGCAACCCTGTTCCACATGATATACTTGAGGTTTTGGGTGTGGAGGCACTGGCAGATTATCTCATCAAAGAAGTTCAAGATGTATACAGGCTTCAAGGCGTAAAGATCAGCGATAAGCACATTGAGGTGATTTGTCGCCAGATGCTTCAAAAGGTAGAGGTTGGTGACCCCGGAGACACAATATTTTTGAGTGGAGAGCAAGTTGATCAGGACGAGTTTGAAGCGGTCAATAAGCGCACCAAAGATGACGGAGGAAAGCAAGCAGAGTGTATTCCTGTACTCCAAGGTATAACCAAAGCATCCCTCCAAACAAAATCGTTTATCTCTGCGGCCTCATTCCAGGAAACCACTAGAGTTCTTACAGAAGCTGCTGTTAATGGTAAAATAGACCCGTTAGACGGATTAAAAGAAAATGTTATTGTTGGCCGTTTGATACCGGCCGGCACCGGAAGCGTGATGAACCGTCTAAAAAGTGTTGCTGCTGAACGAGATCGGGAACTTGCGGCAATTCAAGCTGATGACCCACTGTTAGCACCAGTTGAAGGTGTGGTTGATGAGCCGACGGAGGACCAACCTGAGGTGGCATAAATACTAATTGCATTTTCGCCCGTGACTGATACGGCGCTGGGAAATATTAAAAACTTTGCATGAATGTAAATGCTGCGTTCAGAATAATACTTATATCTTTTACTTGACCTGAGTGTGCGGCGTAACTAGTATCCGCCGCACTTTAAAAGAGGATTTGGTTGTAGCTAATCATTTGTTTGTAGACGGTGAGGCGCTAGACACAGTCCTCCAAATTTCGACGTTATTGACATAAGCCGTTAGGTCGGCTGATTTTTTGTAGCCACATGAAAAATCATGTGTGGCTTTTATGCGACTATTTATAGTGGTTTTTGTTAGGAAATCAGTCGTCTGGGTAGGTGAGAGTGGAGAGTGAAATTGGTAGGTGTAGATGCCGACAATTAATCAGTTGATCCGAAAGGGTCGAAAAGAAAAGCCGGTTCGCAATAAAGTCCCGGCGCTTGAGGCGTGTCCACAAAAACGCGGAGTGTGCACTCGTGTTTACACTACGACGCCCAAAAAACCTAATTCAGCATTGCGGAAAGTGGCTCGTGTGCGGCTCACCAATGGCTTTGAAGTTACAAGTTATATTCCGGGTGAAGGGCATAACCTCCAGGAACACTCTGTCGTTATGATTCGTGGTGGGCGTGTGAAGGATTTGCCTGGTGTGCGTTATCACATCGTTCGCGGGACCTTGGATACTCAGGGTGTGGACGATCGCCGTCAGCGGAGATCGAAATATGGCGCAAAACGGCCAAAATAGAAGAGTTTAGGGGGAGAACTTTCAATGTCCAGACGTCGCCGCGCAGAAAAGAGAGAAATCTTGCCAGATGCCAAATTTGGAGATGTAGTGGTTAGTAAATTTATTAACAGCGTTATGCTCCACGGGAAAAAATCAACTGCTGAACGAATTGTTTATGGGGCATTAGATCTTATGGAATCTCGCGCTGGAAACGATCCAGTTCGCTCTTTCCACGACGCTTTAGATAACGTCAAGCCACATCTAGAAGTGCGTTCTCGGCGTGTTGGGGGCGCGACTTATCAGGTTCCAATGGACGTGCGCGCCGATCGAGCCCAAGCGCTTGCATTCAGATGGCTAATACAAAATGCGCGCGGACGCAGTGAAAATACAATGGTTGAGCGTTTGTCGGGAGAGCTCCTTGATGCAGCTAATAACCGCGGCGGTGCTGTGAAAAAGCGGGAAGATACGCACAGGATGGCTGATGCCAACCGAGCATTTTCTCACTATCGTTGGTAATATTTTATCGGAGATAATGAATATGTCAGCCCGCACAACACCCATCGAAAAGTATCGTAATATCGGGATCATGGCCCATATTGACGCTGGAAAAACAACCACGACTGAGCGAATATTGTATTATACCGGACGCTCGCACAAGATTGGTGAAGTTCATGATGGCAACGCTACGATGGACTGGATGGAGCAGGAGCAGGAGCGAGGTATAACCATTACGTCAGCGGCAACTACTTGCCAGTGGCGGGATTGTCGTGTGAACATAATTGACACTCCCGGGCATGTTGATTTCACTATTGAAGTAGAGCGTAGTTTGCGTGTTTTAGATGGTGCGGTGGCGGTTTTTGACAGTGTGGCGGGTGTGGAGCCTCAATCCGAAACTGTATGGCGGCAGGCCGATAAGTACGAGGTGCCTCGCATCTGTTTTGTGAATAAGATGGATAGAACCGGTGCTGACTTCTTTCGCACGGTGGATATGATTATAGACCGCCTCGGTGCGTCTCCGCTGGTTACACAGTTGCCGGTAGGTTCTGAAGATAGTTTTGCTGGTGTGATTGACTTAGTCAAAATGCGTGCCGTGATTTGGAAAGATGAATCTCTCGGGGCTGAGTTCGAATACACTGACATTCCTGCTGAGCTGGCGGATAAGGCATCTGAGTATCGAGAAAAGCTTGTCGAAATGGCTGTAGAGCAAGACGATGGGGCTATGGAGGCTTATCTTGAGGGTGATGAGCCAAACGAGGAAAAGTTGATCGACTGTATCCGTAAAGGCACTATCGAGGGGGCATTTGTTCCGGTATTATTGGGCTCAGCGTTCAAAAACAAAGGTGTTCAGCCACTTCTTGATGCTGTGGTTGATTTTCTTCCGTCGCCTGTTGATGTGCCTTCTGTCAAGGGTCTGCTGGATAATAATGAGCCGGCTACAAGGCAGTCCTCAGACAGCGAGCCCTTTGCGGCGCTCGCCTTCAAGATTATGACCGATGAGCATGTGGGTTCGTTAACTTTCGTGCGCATTTATTCTGGAACACTCTCAAAGGGTGCCGGTGTTGTAAACTCGGTCAAGCGTCAGAAAGAGCGTGTTGGTCGCATGCTTATGATGCATGCCAATAACCGTGAAATGATTGATGAGGCAAGTGCGGGAGATATAGTAGCGGTAGTAGGGCTCAAATCTGTTACTACAGGTGATACGATATGTGATGCCAGTAAGCCTATTATTTTGGAGAAGATGGAATTTCCGGATCCCGTGATCGAAATAGCGGTAGAACCTAAAACTAAGGGCGACCACGATAAGATGTCGGCTGCGCTTGGGCGGTTGGCGCAGGAAGACCCATCGTTCAGGGTAACCTCTGACGAAGAGACGGGTCAGACAGTGATAAAAGGAATGGGCGAGCTTCACTTAGAAATCATCATAGACCGTTTGCTGAGAGAGTTTAAGGTTGGTGCTAACATAGGTGCGCCACAGGTGGCTTACAGAGAGACTATCACGAAGCCTTACACTTGTGATTATACCCACAAGAAACAAACCGGTGGTTCGGGACAATTTGCCCGTATCATTATTGAGTTTGAGCCATGTGATCCTGGGGATGGCTATGAATTTGAAAGTAAGGTTGTCGGTGGATCGGTCCCCAAAGACTACATCCCGGGCGTAGAAAAAGGCTTGAATAGCGAGCGAGAAAATGGAGTTTTGGCCGGTTTTCCTGTTATAGATTTCAAGGCAACGTTGGTTGATGGGGCATCCCACGATGTCGATTCCTCCGTTATGGCGTTTGAAATTGCAGCTCGGGCCGCATTTCGAGAGGCAGTTCAAAGTGCCGGGCCGAAATTGCTAGAGCCTATTATGAAGGTCGAAGTAATTACCCCTGAGGAATACATGGGTGATATCATTGGCGATTTAAACAGCCGGCGCGGGCAAGTAGGGGGTATGGATCAGCGTGGAAACGCACGCGTTATTGATGCTATGGTGCCTCTCGCTAACATGTTCGGTTATATCAACACTTTGAGATCATCCAGTCAGGGGCGTGCTCAGTTTACTATGCAATTTGATCATTATGAAAAAGTGCCAGAAGCGGTTGCAGATGAAGTCCGAGCTAACCTCGCTTAAACTGGGTTTTTTAATAGACGGAGGCCAAGATGGCGAAAGAAAAATTTGAACGCACAAAGCCGCATTGTAACATTGGTACAATCGGACACGTTGACCATGGCAAGACAACATTGACTGCAGCTATCACTAAGGTGTTGGCAGAGACGGGTGGT
>Ga0163109_10002075_pt1 | contig 15769 bp, 9 predicted proteins | sample CRUFie1St13metaG_FD_108704 | JGI IMG/M metagenome (GOLD analysis project Ga0163109, IMG submission 108704) | Marine microbial communities from the Costa Rica Dome - CRUD Field 142mm St13 metaG | ecosystem: Environmental > Aquatic > Marine > Oceanic > Photic zone | place: Costa Rica: the Eastern... | reverse complement strand
GACCTTCAAACTTTGCATTTTGTGATGAATCTAAAGTAAGAACAGCAGAAGATGCATCAGTTCTAAATATAATATTTTTATCATTTGTTGCAGCTCCAATATACAGATGATCTCCTTTACTTACAATTTCATTAGTATCAATACCAATACCAGCGCTGGTACTACCAATCAAAAGGGTAGCATTACCTAAATTACCTCCACCAATAGTAGTAGCTGTTTGCGGCATAGTAACTTGACCTGAAAAGCTAGTATTTTTATGTAACAATATATTTTCAGCACCATTAGCAGTGTTGAATCTCATATATAGATTACTACCTTCTTTTACTTCTAAAGCTGTAGCATCATTATCTATTATGAGTATATCTCTTGCAGCACCACTAAAAGATAAGTTACCAGCTATATTTAATACTGAACCGTCAAAGGTTAAATTAGATTCTCCGTTAATACCTGCTGCTCCTGTTGCGGTTAATACTCTATCGTTAGATCCGTTGGTAAATGTTGTTACTGCTCCTGAACTTAATCCTGTTAAGGCAGAACCATCTCCTGCATAAGAACCTGAAAAAGAACCTGATACTGTTGCTGTACTTCCGGATACAATTATAGCTTCAGAACCATGAGTACCTAATTTTATAGTATCATCAGAAAATACTTCAAAAATAGGAATACCTGATATATCTGATACACCAAATAAAGATCCTGATAAAGAGTCTGTTATAGAAAATAACTGTCCTTGTGAGCCGCGGACGTCTAATATTGTTGAACCTGATCCGTGTACGATCAGGCCTTTTCTTACCTTAAATTCGTTTGCCATAATTTTATCCTTTTTTCATTATCCAAAAGGTTCATATATAAATAGTAGCATTAATTATTACAATCCAAATCTATGCCTTAAACCATTGAAATTTTGTTGTACTTCTTTTGCTGTTAATTCTCTATTATAACATTTAACTATATCTATCTTACCGTCGAATGGATTTGAGTAAGTAGAAGCATTTGAAGTTTTATATACTCCTATATGATTTATACCTCTATTACCGCTTAAATTAAAAGGTAAATCAATACTCACTGTTGCTTCTAATACACCGTTAACGTATATTTTTAACCCTCCTGCACTGCTAAATGTAGATACTATATGATGATACCCTACTCCTAAAGTAGAAGTACTGGCTACTGTCCTGTTTGGATATAACGATCCTCCTTCACCATCAGATATCTGCTGCATTTGTCTAAATTTAACTTTATTATCAGTATCTATATAAAGTCCGTAAAAACCGAACTGAAGATCTGATAAAATACCGTGTCTAGTCCCTATAGAGCCTCTATATACAACAACTTCTTCAGAATGATTTGAACCACTCAGGTGATATAAAGCTGTATCTATTCTATCATCTGTACCATCAAAATCTATTTGAGAATTACTATCGTAAGAAAGATTAGATACATTAATATTATGTGTACCAGTTAAATCTATTAAAGATCCAGATACTGATCTTGTACCACCTTGGCCTGCATATGCACTTTTATGTCCTTTAGTTTCAAACTGCATATTTCTATAATAAATTTTCTTATTACGAAATCCAGGGTAAAGCATATTAAAAAAATCATACGAATAAGCACCAGTCAAATTATCTTTCATGGTGACAGTTAATCTAAAAGGTGTCCATGTGTTTGCTGGAATTGAGTCAGGACAAGAATTAGTTGAAGATAATCTTGATTGATCATTACTGGAAGGAAATTGATCTGAATATTCGTTAGTATCAAAATAGTAATTACCACTTTTAGTAATAGTTTCAGTAGAATATAGCTCAAAATTCCAAGTATACGTTTCATTTGAAACTACGGTTATATTCGGTATTTGAAATCTAGAATAACTTGTAGTTTGATCTGCTAATTGTATAAAAGTACCAAAATCGTCAGAGCCTAAACTTGCACCATTTCCTTGTCCTAAAATATTATTATTAAGTTTATTAGTTGTAGGTTCACCTTTATTAAACTTATAACTATCTAAAGATTCAGACACTAAAGGAAAACCAGTATCTAATCCAAATACTAGTCCATCTTCAATAACGTTAGGACCTAGATTTGTAGCCATAATTAATTTAAATTTTCAGGTTCTGGATCTGTCCAATCAGATGTTGCTAATAATGTTAATATACCTTCGTGATCATATTCTGTATAATCTGAAGAATAAAATGAAGGTCTACCGTATATACCTGCTTCTACAGTTGAAGTTATTTCTTCTCCTGTTTCAGCATCAAAACCGGTTTCTGTATAAGATTCAGTGATTTCTCTTATTTCGTATTTAACAAATGTTTTAGAACCGTCTAACGAAAGTCTTAAACTTTCTAAATTGTATTCAAGTACTTGGTTAAAATCTATTGAACCAGTGGCTGATGTTGGTATTACTAACCATCTTCTATTTGGAAATCTACTCATTTTAATTGTATTTCATTATAAATATTAAAGATTAAATCTTTTCTTATATGCTTTATAGTTTTGCTTTATTTCTGCTAAGGAAAGAGTTCTATTATATATTTTCATAACAGGTAACTTCATTCCCATATTATTTCCAGGTCCGTTACCAAGTTGTGCGTCTGATATATCTGATCCTGGATTAGTATATGAAGTTTCGTTTTCTTTAACTCCGTTTTTATAAGCATATACTTTGCTAGGGTCCCATGTCATTACTAAATGGTAATAATCTCCTTGTACCGTAGAACCAAAACTAGCAGCAGCTAATGGATTACCTCTTACTGCATCAAAGGTGGTAGTACCCGATTGTCTTAAATAATACCTATTAGTACTTGAACCTACTTTAGCAAAAACAAAAGAGTTTGTTGTTGTACTTTGTCTCTGTACTATTACTTCTATAGAACCCGAATCTGAACTTACGGTAGGAAAATTGATAGCTATTTCATCATCAGTACCATCAAAAGAAATGTGCCCATTACTATCGTAAGTTACGTTAGATACATTTATATCGTTATTACCAGTTAAGTCTATTAAAGAACCAGACACCGATCTAGACCCGCCTAATATAAAAGGAGTAGGATGACCCCTTTCTTCTACTTGGTAATTTCTCCAATATGCATCTGCTGTTTTATTATTTCCAGTTCCTTGACATCTTATAGTATTGATAGATGTATTATCGTCACCTGCAGGTATAGTTACTGATAGCCTTTCCCAGTTTCCTCCTCCTGTGTGGTACCCACTAGCGAATCCCCAATAACTGCTACCGTTTCTGGTAGTGTTGATGTGTATTCTAAAAGTATTTGCTGTATCAGTTTTACACCATACTGAAACTGTATAAGTTTTACTGTGGTCAATTGCACCAGGAGCATTTCCGGAAAAATTAGATTCAGAGTTTCCTCCAGGTCTTTGTTTCATTTTCCATGCTCCTTCAAAATGACCAGGTCCTTGAAAGAAAGGTACCCATTCCATTCCTTGAGCATCATTAGGACTACTGTTAGGGTAGTAACTCCAATCCCATACTGTACCGTGTAAATTATTTTGATAGGTATTAGAACTAGTAAATGAAGTTGTAGCATTAGGTGGTAACATAGTCCCTACATCAAATGTAGTAGTTGGTTCTCCTAAATTATATTTATACTGTTTATGATTACGATCAATTATAGGGAAACCAGTGTCAAATCCAAATATTAATCCTTTAGTATTTATATGCGGTCCTGTATACATTATTTATGTCTTGATTTATTAGCTTTATAATTTTGTGTTAATTCATCACTATTTAATACCCTATCGTATATTCTAAATTGACCTCTATCTCCATAATGATAATGTCCATATAAATGTCCAAGAGTACCACCGCCTCCATCATAAAGGCTAGTATTACTACCAACACCGGATATATCTTTAGTAGCTTGTAACTGTCCATTGATATAGACTGAAAATAAATCTTCGTCTCTATCCCATATAGTAGCTCTACAAAACCATTTTTCAAATTGAGTTAATGAAGGATCTGAATGATTAATTGTATCGACTATTTCATAACTTGAACCAACTCTTTCTGATGAAAGTCCTACTTTAGTAGAACCAGTAGCTATTTGTCCATGATTTAAATCAAAACCTGTAGCGCCGTCAGTATAAGCAGGGGAAGAAAATACATAACCTGCAGGAGTATTGGGATATGTAATACCTTTAATATTTAACCATTCTTCTATAGTCCATCCTCCAGTTGTTACCCCTATAATATTACTTAATTCAGTTGTATGTCCTATATCTAATCTTAATATCTTAACACCGTGTAAATAATTACCAGAGGCAGCATTGCTAGTTACACAAGTAAATACAGGTGTTGATCCACTGATTCCAGCTGGTGCTAAGGTTCCTTGGGTAGAGGAAATAGATCCGCTTAAATTACGAGAACCTACTAAGTTATAAATATAAGATCCAGATCCTGGATAAGAATCTGTATTTGCTGGATCCCAATATATTTTTAAACCTTTGGTAATTACTTTCGGTCCTGCTATTGTTCCCATTATAATCCAAATCTTGATTTTAAAGCGTTATAGTTTTGACTAACTTCTAATGAAGATAAAGCTTTACTATAGAAACTCATTTTATATATGTTACCATTTAATCTTTGACCTCCAGTCGTACCTTGCCTTATACCTAAAAAACTTGTAGTTTGACCTGATGCGAAAGTATACCCATTTGCTTGTTGGAGAGTAATTTCACTACCATTTACATACATTTTTTCATTTCTTGAAGCGTCTCTAGTATATACAAAATAACAAATTTCTGATTGGGTCCAAGCATTAGCTTGTGATACTGCAGAAAAACAGTTACCTTGTCTATGCATTAAAAATCTAAATCCATCAGTACTATTTATAGCACACCCACTAAAAACTCCAATTTCTAATCCAAATGAATTACTTGGAAGATTGCTAAAAATAGTTTGACGGTTACCACTACTATTTGTGAGGTTTGAATTGCATTTAAAAACAACTTCAATACTACTGTTAGTATCCATGTCAAAAATAGAGTTATAAGCACATGATACCGATCTTTCATTACTACCATTAAAGACAAATGAACCTCCATTTCCTGAATCGAATGGAGGACTACCATTTAAGGTGCCGTTATTGGAATTAATTAAATCAATCCAAGTAGTACCACTACCAGGGTAAGATTTATGTGAAGCTGCATCTACTGCAAAAGCTAATTCATCTGTTACTATATTTGGTCCTCTATAAAATCCCATTACTTATAAATATTATATTTCAAATCTATCTCTTATTGCGTTAAAATGTTCTTGTACCTGTTCTGCTGAAAGTGCATCGTTGTAAAATTTTATCAAAGGTAATTCTACAGAACCATGGTATAATGAAGTTGCTGGTCCAACTCTACCTAATACTAACCCCTTACCTGATGTTGATGTATTGAGGTTAGGTGTATGAGATGAGCCTCTTATAACAGTAAAATCACTTCCTGTATATGCTACTCCGTTTATGTATATAATAATAGTGCTTGTAGAAAATCCTGTTTCTTTTTTTACCCAAACAACGTGTATATATTCGTTCAAAGGATAATCTACATTTGTACGGAATGTTGCTGTTCCCCATAAATCTATAGTAACCTTATTAGGGCCTGCTCCATGCACATAACTATTTATTCCTTTTAAACTTGAATCTCCTCCTATACCCCAAAAACCAGAGTTACTTAATGTGCCAGTTCTTTTAACTACTGCTTCTACAGAAAATAATGGATCTCCATCTAGGTCAGTTGCAGTATATGGAATACGGACAAAATCATCTGTACCGTCATATTCTAGCTGAGCATCACTGTTAAAACTTGCGTCTGTAACATCGATATTATATGTTCTTTTTAGATCTATCAAAGCACTTATTGAAGATCTTGTTCCTTGTATATAAGGAGTAGCATTAGTTTTTCTTTCCCATTGTAAGTTAGCTACGTATAAATCATCTATTCCTGCACTACCGGAACCTACCTCTCTTACACCTACCCAGTGGCTACCATTTGAAGAACCACTACCGAATGTAGTAGAAAAAGAATAATACGTCCATTCATCAGTTAAAGTTATATTAGAACCTTGTTTGTAACCAGTTACATTATCATAAGCATTTAATTTTACATTTCCAGATCCTTTTAAATAAGCAGATACTGTTACAGATTGACCAAATTCATCTATATCTCCTGAATCTTGTCCTAACCCTATGTTACCTCCATTCCAAAATAATTGTGAATTACTTCCAGGATCTGTATTTCCTCTTATTCTTGTATAGTACCCTCCAGGTGCTGAATCATCAGCTTGTTTTAGATTAACAATTTCAACTTGAAAATAGTTAGTAGCTCTTACCCAATAATCATCATCAGAATAATGATTTACAAATCTTCTTATAAGGTTTTCTGTTGGTTGACCTAAGTTAAATTTATAAGAATCTTTAGTAGTAGAAACTAAAGGGTAGCCGGAATCGTATCCGAAAGCTAAATTATCAATATTTAAATTAGGTCCTGTATACATTAATTATAACTTAGTATTTACTAAACTTTGATTCCTCTTATATTAGCTTTTACAGTCCAATTGTCTGAAAGTGTAACTGCTTGTAACTTTAAATTACTTCCATCTATTATTACTTGTAATTTTATATCAGTTGTATTTCCAACATCTACAGTGGATACTTCATTAAATTTAACAGTAGTTCCATCATGAACAGCAGTTAAAGTACCTGCTCTCAAATTACTTCCATTCTTAACTAAATAGTCGAAAAAGACTGCTTGATAAGTAGATAAAGGAAGTGACTTAACATCTTCTGTTCCTGTATCAACATCTGTGTTTTCACAGTAACCTAATAAGTGTTTTAATCCTATTTGAGCTGTATCTGCATTAGAATCTCCTATTGTTATACCTCCTAAAGTAGTAACATTACCGTTAAAAGTTGCATTTCCAGTTTCAAAAGTATAAGATGAACCTCTAAATTTTGTTTGGTAACTATTATTACCTATAAATAAATTTCCATTAGAAAATACATGATCGGATTGTAGCGTTAATGTTCTACTATCACCAGTAGAAGTTAAATTTAATATTGTACCATTACTGGTTGAATTTTGTAATGTATGAGATGATGTACCAGAATAAGAGTTTAAAATTCTACCTGCAAAAGTTGCGTCACCACTTTGGTCAATTCTAAGCCGTTCACTAATAGTTCCGCCATTTTCAGTGTAAAAAACTAAATCACTAGCATCTTTATTTGTACCAGTAAAATTAGTCGCTATGTATGATCTTCCCCTACCATTCATACCTAAAGCTATAGCAACGCCTTCACCACCTGAAAGCGTAGCATCAGGTATTGTAACAGATAAACCTACCGCTGAACTGTTGTCTAAATTTGTAGTGTTTAAAGTCACTGCAGCTTGTTCTACGTGGAATTTAGAATCAGGGCTTCCAATTCCAACACCTACTTTACCGCCAGATCTTACCGTAAAGCGATCTCCTACACCATTTTCGTGTATATGGAAATAAGAACTTGCTTGTCTAATCCACCATTCAGATGTTCCATTTCTTCTAAACTCTAAAGTATAATCTGTATTTGTTGCATCAAGTGATAAAGGATATTGACCTTCAGATGTACTATCACCAATAATACTAACCTTTCTATCAGGACTAGTATCGTTAATACCAAGATTACCGTCTCTATTTATAACCATCAAAGAAGTAGTGAATCTTTTGAAATCATAAGCAGGTTTATTTACTGTAGTTGCAAAATCAGAATTATCATCCTCTCTTACGCTAAATATCATCCCAGGAACTGTAGAAGTATTAGGTTGACCTGTAATAAATTGAAGTGGAGCTTGTCCTGTGCTTGTTGTTTTTGAGCCAATGGTTGGTGCTTTGCCGCTATTTGTATTATTACCTAGTGCTATTTGACCATGACCTAACCCGGCTAGATTAAATGAAGTCTCACTAGGTTGTACTACAAATGTAGCTACAGCACTAGTAGTTCCTATGCTAACATTGCCGCCACTTGCAATGGTCATTCTATCATTTTGACCACCTGTTCTAAAATGTATTTTACCAGCATCATGCTCTATTCCAGCTTGCCAAGTTGTATCCATGAAAATTATACCACTACCAGTGCCGCTTGTATTTCTTATAGTTAAATTACCAGTACCTGTTACACCTGTATTTCCTGTAAACGTAGCTGTACCGTCTACATGCAGTTTTGCGGTAGGGGTAGTAATTCCTATTCCTACGTTACCATTTGATCCATCAATAACGAATATACTATTAGTTGCTAAATCAATATCACTAGCTATTTTAAACTTATCGCCATCACTATTATCTGCACCTATCACCCATCTTCGTTGTCCGGTAATTAAAAATTGAGCTATAGCGTCTCCAGTACCATCGTTTTCTATAGTCAATCCTGCTGCACTATTTGCGATAGTAGAATTTTCGTAAATATGTAATTCTGAAGCTGGGGCAGCAGTTCCAATACCAACTTTACCGTTATCTCGATTAAAAACTAAATCATTTGTTCCAGTAGGTACAACTATTTTTAATTGACCAGCAGGAGTAAACATTGCAAAATCATTTTCACTACCAGCTACACCTTGAATTGCTAAACCATGATTACTTGCTTTATAAATTCTACCTGCTTTTCCACTATCAAAACTTACATTAGAAGTAAATCTTGCAGCTCCTGCAACATCTAATTTATCTGTAGGCGTAGCTGACCCTATACCTACGTTACCTCCGTTTAAGTAACTTGCACTATTGGAATCAAGTAAAACTTTTGTAGTACCACTAGAATTATTTATTATTGCTCTACCATGTTCCGATGAATTAGTTAGAGATGCAACTTGTACATGAGATGAATTTGTAACAGTTGCTGTTCCTCTAACAGTAAGTTTTTGAGCAGGATTATTAGTTCCTATACCAACATTACCTCCATTTTCAATAGTAATCTGTGCTGTTCCGTTTTGGAAGAATTGAACAGGTGTATTACCGGTTGTACCAAAATATGCTCCGTTTATAAGACTATTACTAAAATCAGTATTTCCTCCATCTCCTGTTAAACCTATTTTAGCATATAATGTACCTCCATCTTGTTTAAACTCTATTCTTGCATTATCATTTTCATCATTATTATCAGTATCAGCTTCAATTGTTAAAACAGCGTCACCAGAAGCACCAGTAGTAACACGTAGTCCTTTGTTGAAATCCCATTGATTGTTACTTTCATTCCAAAGTAAACTTGCTTCTGATCCGTCAACTATAATACCAGAACCGCCTGAGTTAGCTTCGGTTTGGCCTTTACCGACTGTAATAGTTTTATCAGTAACATCTAAATCTGTTACAGATGTTGAATTTATATCTCCTGTTATATTAAAATTTCCTGATATAGTTAAGTCTCCTGTTACTCCTACATTACCAGAATAAGAGGATAAATCAGGAACTACGTTAATTAAATCTGAACCGTCACCTACAAAAGAACCTGTAAAAAATGATGCTGAGACTGGACCTAAAGTGGTATTTGATAAATCAACTGTATCACCTGATTCTCCAATAACTAAAGTACTACCGTTTGAAGTTATAGTACCACCTCCTAAAAAATTTAATTCAACTGCAGTACCTACTGCTCCTATTTCTATATCATTTATAGAACCAGCTTCTCCAATAATAACAGTTCCAGTAGCATCTATAGGATTAAGAATTAAATCAGAACCTGATATTTTAATCTCTGCTTTATGGTTATTAGAACTATCAAAAAAGTCTAATGAATGGCCGTTATATATTCTTTGTTTCATATTTAAAACTTAAATTTTCTTAATTTTATAGTTCCTCTAGTAGCAAGTCTTTTAGGTATTTTTTGAGTTGATGTCATATACTTATTACTTGCTATTCTGTCAGGTCTTTTTAATAATTTATGTTGTTCAAATCCATTTCCTGAAATTTCTATTGTAGTTGGATCATCACCCGTTACTGCAAACGATGCATCTTTGTACGTTAATATTTTTTGACAATGCTGTCTACTACGCTGCAGTAGTATAAATAAATAGTCTCCAGGTTCAGCTGTGAAAGTTTCATCAAAATTTAAATCTGTAAAAGTTAATGATTTACTAACATCTTTTCCTTTTATAGTTCTATTGTTGAAAATTAAACGTGCTTTTAAGTTATTATTAGTATTAGTTGAATGAGTACCCAGATATTCATCAAAAAATACACCCATTTCGTGTCTGAACGTTAAATTTGCTTGTACTCTAATTTGCTGTTGGGAATGTACAGTAAATGTAGCTGCTAATAATACCGGATCTATTCTATTTTGTGAAATGCTTATTAAATCATATTGATTTCTTCTTTCTTCATTTAAAATAACCATACGTCTACCATTATCTACCATATAAGGTCTATGTCCCATAGAAGTTTGATCATAGAAAGGAGTCATATTAAGATAATCAGATCCCATAGATTCATAACGCTGTAAATTAGATTCAGTTCTCCATAAAAATCCTTGCTGATATACTCTTGGGTAACCTCTATTACCTTCAACTCTAAAATTTTTAGAAACTTCAGATCTTAAATGAGTTTGATAGTACCTGTTATAACCTGCTCCAACTCTTTCTATATTATCATAATAATTAATATTATGACCTGATTGTTCCATACCATTATTATCTGCAAGATAAAGGTTATAATAATCTTGAACAACAAAATAATTATTCCTCATTTCAAATCTACTATGCCCTCCACTGTAAGGAGTAGAGTGAGAGTTTAAATATAAATACCTTCCTGAGTCTACTATATTTCCGGAATAAAATACTTTATGTGCATGTAGATTTCTAAAATAGTAAGCATAGCAAGCTACGATTTCACCATGTGCCTTATGATCTTGATATTGCCTAGAACCAATATTAGAAAAAGTATTAGGATTTATCCATACATTATTTTTTCGGTAGTGACCTTGATTATTAAAATAAACACTTCCCTTTTCTATAAAATTTAAACTACAGTTTGAAACTTCTTGTCTTGTAGAATAAGGATATGAATAAAAATACATTCTTTCTCTACTATTACTACCTAATGATTGTGCAAATACATTCGCAAGAACAAGCTTACGTGTAGCAGTACCACTATCAGAGTAATAAAATCCAAATGGTATCGCTCCATTACCTGCTTCACTTTTTACTGTAATTGCTCTATCTAATTTTACTACTAATGTATCAGGTTTTAATTCTACACCTTCTACTAATCTATCTAATGTTAGTACATTACCAGATTTGCCGGTTACTCTATAAGTTAATTTTGCATTACCAACATAATCACTATAATTATTGTTAGATATAACATCAGACCTATAAGTGTTTTGTAACTGAGCAGAAACATAACCAGCTCCTCTATGTCCAGTAGGATTAAAAAAGTATATAGTGTTTCCTACATCTATATCAGAAGCATTTGCTACTTCTATGGTATTACCTCTACCGTTAAAATGGTAAAATCCAAATGCAGTAATATAGTTTCGTTGACTATGATTAGTTCCACTAACATTGATTCTTAAAAATCTTGCTGTTACTTCAGAAAATTGATATATTCTATAGTCACCTGCCATTACTCCTTTTCTAGAATCTGCAGCATTTGTTTTAGCAGTATTCCAGGTAGCAGCATCTAATGAATATTCAATACCTATTCTATCTATTGTACCGTTGTTATAATGATTAGGCATTGTATAATAGTGGCTTAATCCTACAGCATCTAAGGTTACTTGCTTACCTAAATTTATTTCCCAACTAGCATCTCCATCTGGTGCTATTCTATAGTAATAATCGTAATGTTGTATATCTGCAAATACAGAACCTATTCTTGATCTATTATCAGTTGTACTTGAGTTTCTATGTAAATCGTAATCAAAATTATTATTAGACCAATGGTAAGGTACTACACAATTGGTTATATCTCCACCTTGAGAATATCTTGCTGGTATATTATCAAAACCTCGTAAGTTAGTAATTTCTGTAGCTAATTTTACTACATTCTGTCCGCTAGGATGTAGTACTTCAGTTCCTGTTCTATAAATTTCACTGTTTACAGAAATGCTGTCACTGGTATCTAGAACTAATTCCTGTACATACTCTTCTACTGTAAGTCTTTTTATGCAGCTACCTTCATGTCTTATATGTAAAGCTACTGTTCCCCATTTTTGTCTTTTTATTCCTGTGTTAAGAAGTTGTCCTTGAGCAAACCATTTTTGATTTTCTCTTAAACTATCTATTACTAATGAAACGTCTCCTTCTCTGAATCCGCTTGTAATATTACTTAAACTGCTACTTTGTATTAAAATATCTGTATCTACTCTACCCCAGTGATCTGATCTACTACCGTAGTAAATATCATCACTATAACCTCCAATAAAGGTATCTCTTGAATAAGTAGGTCTGTTATAAAAAGCTATAGCTCTATCTCTATCATGAGGATCTGCATGAGTTGATACTCCAAACATTCTGGATCCATCGTAATTACCACTACCGCCGTAACTGTTAGTTTCTTGTCTAATTAGAGAACCTGTAATAGTAACTCTAAGATCTCTCATTCTGAAATCTTTTAAGAAAACGCTTTTATAATCATAATCCTCACCTACTATACTACCTGACATTTCTAATCTAGATCCGGTAATTAAATCTGCATGTATTTTATACTGATCATCTGAACCAGAGCCTATAAAAGAATCTATCCAAAAATCACTTAAATCAGCTCCAGCTGTAAAATCTATATCTTTACAGGGTATTAAAACATCGCCTGCTTCAAGTACTGTATAAACGTTGTTACCTATCAAAACTTTATGACCTGCTTTAAAAGCATTATCTCCTGATCTAACTTGTATTTTTGTCTTGTTACCTGAGAATTGACTCTGAGCTCTACCGTGTGCTCTTTGCCAGTTTCTTTTATTAACAGTTACAGAAGAAGAAATTATTTCTCCGTGTTCTGCAAACATCTTAGCAACATTTAAATTATTACCGTTTATACTCGATATGTAAAAAGTTTCATCTTGATTTTTATCTATTGATGCTCTAAAAACCGGGTATATTGAACCAGTTACATCATAGTAGTAAGGAAAATATTCACTATTAGTTCCATCTCTATTATCTTTTTGAGTAATTAAATCATCATCTCCGTAGACTGATATATAATCTCCTTCAGCAAAACCAGTAGAAGAAGCTACAGGAATTATACCTGAACCTACTGCTACATTACTAGATACTGTTGTTCTTGACCTATTATCGCTTGAACCTGATACTATGATTTGCTGATAATTACTATTAGCGCTATGTATAAGACTACTATTACGTTCGGTAGAACCATCTGCAAGTATTGCTGTTGTTTGATCTTTCATTACAAATTTTGCATCTTCTACTCTTACAAATGCATCTTGAGGTGTACTATCTAATTTTAAAGTAGCTGTATCTTTTATTTCAAAACAAGCATGATCTCTAACAGTAATTCTGTTTATATGCCATTCAGAAGAACCAGACAAACAAATATAAGTATGATCTGTTCTAAAGACTGGTGCATCATTTCTTAAAGTTCCATAGGCTTTTCCATCTCGTAAACTACCGGAAAAATCTCCTGACCAAGAAACGTAAGAATGATCTACAGAACAGGAAACAAAAAAATCATCACCATCTCTCAAATCATAATCAATCTTTACATAATCAGCTGATTGATAAGTATAAGCATAAAATGAACCTGAAGTGTCAGGAAAACCGGCTGTTGAATCTACACGTATTGAAGAAGTTACTCCGGTCCATACTCTTACACCGTTACCAACATTTATTTGTGTAAAACCACTTTCTATTACAGCTGTATCTCCGCTACCAGTTGGTACTACACCTCCTACCCATGCACTAGGGTCGTTCCAATGTTTTGTACCTGCAAATTTTTCGCTAGTAATAGTTGCCATTAGCTAAGTTTTTCTTTTAATAGTTTTAATTTTTCCATTTCATCATTTAATGAATTAATTTTTTCGTTTTTAAATTCAAAATTTAATTCTTCATCATTTTCAAAAAATTTAATTTCGGTTTCTAAAGAAGAAATTCTTCCATCTATATCATTTATATTATATGCTATTTCTACATTAATAGAAACAGTCTTAGTATCTGTATTTACAGTGTATCCTGTGTAGTTATTTAAAACTCCGTATAATATTAGTTCTTTTTCTGTCATTTTATATTATAGATTTATATGTTATTACTGATGATGCAGGAATAGACATTAGTACTTTTATAGATGTAGTTGATATTTCTTCAAAATCTATTCCTCTATTTAATCTTATTCCATCTAAAAATATTTCTAAGTACTCATAACCTCCTGAGGATAGTACGTAACTTAAAGAGTTAGGTAATGTGAAGGTTGTATTAGTAGCTATATCCGACGATACAGTTTGATATTCAACTTTAGGTGCATAATTTTTTTCTATAATTTTACCTGTAGAGGTAACATGTAATGATTTAGCAGAAGTTCCTGTATGTGTGCCGCTACCGTATGAACCTAAGGTTACAACACCTCCTGCTTCCATTTTAATTACGTTATCTGAACCTTCAGAATCGTTACCTTTTATTTTTAAATCATTATTACTATCTAACTCAATTAACGTTCTATCTGCTCCTGCTACGTTTGTAGATACTAATCCTTTATTATTTTGTATGTAAACTTCTCCAACATGTATTTCTGCTGTTGGTGCATTAGCTGTATCAAATAATGTAGTACCTGTTGTTAAAGTACCAGCAGTAAGTTGACCAGCTGATACAAAATTTGTTATTTGTCTTTGTTTAGTTTCAACGAATACTTTAGAAAAATCTACACAAGTAATCCATACGTACATATTACCTGATCCGTCATCTATTAATCTTGCATGTACTCTATCGTTTGAACTGTCTTGATCATCACCTTCATACCACCAAGTACCTCTTGCAGTTCCAGATCTTTGTGCGAAGTTGAAATGTAACGTACAGTTGTTAGTAGTAGTACCGTAATCGTATGCAAAATGTACTGTTGCAGAAATTGCACCATCGGCGTTTCCGTTATTTTCAATTTGACCAATTAAGAAACTTCCTCCTGCATCTCCAGTATCAAAATAATATTCTGCATAATTTATACTGCCTATATAACCGCCTCTTAATCCTGCTCGTTGACGAATATTACCAGTAACATCTAATGCTTCCGTAGGTGATGAGTTACCAATTGATACTCTTCCTACTGATGCATCTGCTCTAAACATTACATCTCCGTTTGTATCGAATATATCAAAATCACTATTTTGAGTGACACCAAATGCTAAAGCAGAAGAATTAGGTCTAGTAAAGTAAAGACCTGATGTACCGTGAGTTATTTTATAAGTTTCTTGACCAGTTCTTGAGAAAGTTACAGCATCTCCAGTACTGTCTATATGAAGTAAAGTTGATGGACTAGTAGTACCAATACCAACTCCTGTTCCTGTTAATGTCAAGCTTGTAGTACTGCCATTGTAGAAATAACTAGCTCCTCCTGATAATGCTGCTACTTCAGTTCCTCCTGCTCTTATTCTAGCATATCCAGATAAAGCTCCAAAGTCAGCGTGATTTAATCCATTTTCTACTCTAACTAAAGAATAACTATTACTACCATTAGCATCTGAGTTTTTAACATGTAATGGAAATCCTGGATTATCAGTTCCTATACCTACATTACCTCCTGCTTCTACAGTTAATCTAGTTTGAGCATCTTGTCCATCTTGGAATACTTCAAAATTGCCTG
>Ga0163109_10002074_pt1 | contig 15770 bp, 9 predicted proteins | sample CRUFie1St13metaG_FD_108704 | JGI IMG/M metagenome (GOLD analysis project Ga0163109, IMG submission 108704) | Marine microbial communities from the Costa Rica Dome - CRUD Field 142mm St13 metaG | ecosystem: Environmental > Aquatic > Marine > Oceanic > Photic zone | place: Costa Rica: the Eastern... | reverse complement strand
TGAATACGTGCAAGTAGCTGATGTCGAGCTCATTCAAGAGTTTATATGTCTCTGCAAATAGCTCATCTGTCTCCCCCGGGAATCCAACAATCACATCCACACCGATGCAAGTATTAGGGTTTGAAGCCTTAATGGCGGCTACACGCTTGCGGTATAAAGCGCTCATATAACGACGCTTCATGAGTTTTAAAATAGCATCTGAACCACTTTGCAAGGGGAGGTGGAAGTGAGGAACAAACTTTTTGCTTTGTGCCGTAAAGGCAATGATTTCATCACGGAGTAAGTTAGGCTCAATGCTCGAAATACGCATGCGTTCCACAGGAACTTGGGCATCTAAGGCTTGGACCAATTCCAAGAAGGTGCTCTCGTGCTTCTTGTTTCCAAATTCTCCCTTTCCGTAATCTCCAACGTTCACTCCGGTGAGCACAATTTCCGGGATACCGGCTTCGGCAATCTCCTGTGCCTTTGCTACTACATTTTCCAGCGTGTCGCTTCTTGAAATACCACGGGCTAACGGGATGGTGCAGTAAGTACATTTATAATCACAACCGTCTTGTACCTTTAAAAAGGCACGAGTGCGATCGCCGGCGCTGTAACTGGAGATGAAATTGTTCGCATCTTTAATTTCACAGCTGTGCACTTCCGCATCTCCTTTGGTTTTCTCTAAGGCGCCTAAAAATTGGCGTACATTGAATTTCTCCGTAGCTCCCAGGACTAGGTCAACGCCTGGGAGTTCCATGATTTGCTCCGGTTTGAGTTGGGCATAACACCCTACGACCACAATAAAACCATCGGGGTTCGTACGCAAGGCTCGGCCAATAATATTACGGGTCTCACGGTCTGCGTTTTCCGTGACGGAACAAGTGTTGATCATGTAAACGTCGGCAGGATCAGAGAATTCTACGCGCTCAAAACCGCCCTCTACCATGTCTTTGGCAATAGTCGAGGTTTCTGCAAAATTTAGTTTGCAACCTAGGGTATGGAACGCAACACTTGCCATTAAATTAGATTTACTTCTGGGTGCAATTTGATACCAAAACGCTGTTGGATATCGGTGACGACTTCATTGGCTAATTCCAACAATTCTGTGCTACTGGCATCACCATAATTGACCAATACGAGCGCTTGTTTTTCATGAATCCCAGCATCACCATTGCGATAGCCTTTCCAGCCCGCCGTATCGATGAGCCATCCTGCGGCTAGCTTAACACCATTCGTTGCCGGGTAGGAAGGCATGTCGGGGTAGCGCTCGACCAAGCTTTCTGCGAGCTCCTTTGAAACTACTGGGTTTTTGAAGAACGAGCCGCTATTGCCTATTTCCGCGGGATCTGGAAGTTTACTTCTACGGATACTGATGACTGCATCGCTGATTTGTTTTGGAGTAGGATCCGTAATATCTCGTGCTTCAAGCTCAGCTTGAATAGAGCCGTAATCTTTGCGAAGCTTGTGATTCTTTTTCGTTAGTGCTAGGGTAATGCGCGTTATGATGGCTTTGCCCTTCCATTCATTTTTGAAAATACTTTCGCGGTATCCGAATTTGGCTTCCTCTTTTGACAGCGAGAAAAACGAGCCGTTTTCGACTAAAATACCTTCACAATTCACGAAGACATCTTTCAACTCCACTCCGTAAGCTCCGATATTTTGAATCGGCGCAGTGCCGCAATTCCCAGGAATCAAGCTGAGGTTTTCGAGTCCGCCTAGTCCTTGCATGAGCGTCCACATAACAACCTCGTGCCAATTCTCCCCTGCACCAAAACGGATATGCACCACATCATCGTCCTCAAAAACCACACGTCTGCCATGGATATCAACCTTCAGCACATCTCCTTCCACATCCTGGGTCAGCAGCATATTTGAGCCGCCGCCGAGTACTAGGGCAGGAGCGCCATGATGTTTAACGTACGTACTGATTTCATCTGTGCTATGTGCCCAGATAAGGCGGGTTGCCTTGTGGTCGATACCAAAGGTGTTAAGTTTGACTAAGCTTTGATTGAGTTGTACAATCACGGTTTTTGCGTTTTATCTTGTGCGGTGCGGGTACACCTCTAATGCTGCTTTTAAGATAGCGATACAATCCGTCAATGCCTCCGTGTTCAACACGTAAGCAAGGCGTGCTTGATTTACGCCCAGTTCTGGCTTGGCATAGAACCCCGCCGCTGGCGCCATCATCAGTGTTTTTCCTTCATGGTTAAAATCACTGAGCAACCATTGAGCAAAGTGTTCGGCGCTTTCCACCGGGAACGAGGCCACGGCGTAAAAGGCTCCTTTTGGCTTAGGACAAAAAACCCCATCAATACTATTCAAGCCATCTACTAAGACATTGCGACGCTCAACATACTCTACATTTACCTCGTCGAAATAACTTTGAGGTGTTTTCAACGCAGCTTCGCTGGCAATTTGTGCATAGGTTGGGGGCGACAATCTCGCTTGCGCAAATTTCATGGCCGTGGCCATAAACTCCTTGTTTTTGCTAACCAGACAGCCAATGCGTGCGCCACACATACTGTATCGCTTCGAGAAGCTATCTACCACAATGGCGTGCTCTTCCAAGCCTTCCATGGCAAGGACGCTGTGGTGAGGCTCACCGTCGTAGGTAAATTCGCGGTATACCTCGTCTGCAATCAAGAAAAGATCGTGACGCAGCACGATATCGCGAAGTTGTTCTAATTCTTCTTTCTTGTACAAGTAACCGGTTGGGTTGCCAGGGTTACAGATTAAGATTCCCTTGGTTTTTTGGGTAATAGCGGCCTCAAAGGCAGCCACTGGAGGCAAGGCAAATCCGCTCTCAATAGAAGATTCAACGGGAACGACTTTGACCCCGCTAGCGGTAGCAAAACCATTGTAGTTGGCGTAGAACGGTTCGGGAATGATGACCTCATCGCCTTCGTCCATGGCCGATCCAAAGGTGAACAACAGGGCTTCCGAACCACCGGTAGTCACTATGATTTCATCGGTTTGTACCGGAAGATTCTTACCGTGGTAGTACTTCGACAGTCCCTCTCTCAAAGAAGCAAACCCTGCGCTGTGGCTGTAGGCCAAAACGGGTACATCCGTCTCCTTAATGGCGCGCTGCGCCTCCATAGGGGTTTGAATATCGGGCTGTCCAATGTTGAGGTAATATACTTTGTTGCCATTGCGCTCTGCTTGTTCTGCGAATGGAACTAGTTTGCGAATAGGGCTGGAAGGCATGCGCCCGCCTTTGACTGAAATCTTTGGCATACTTGGGTCGTATTTAATGCAAAAAGCCCTGCAAAAATACAGGGCTTTCTTGTATATCCGTAAGTAATGTTCGGGATGTTATTTCGCAATAACGCTACCGCCTTTTTTCTCTGGAGTAGTTTTCTGAGCTTCAGGGTTCATTACCTGTCCTTTAATGGTCAAGACCACGGTTTGATTGGTGGCATTTGATTGAACAGTTACAGTTTTGTGGAAGTTACCCATACGGTTGGTGTCGTATTTTACTTGGATCTCACCTTCTTTACCTGGAGCAATAGGCTCACGAGTCCATTTAGGTGTAGTACATCCACAAGAAGCACGCACTGAATTCAAAACCAAAGGCTCTGTACCTTCGTTCTTGAATTTGAATATACGAGTGCCGTTGGCACCTTTTTCTACTTTACCGTAGTTGATGACTTTGTTGTCGAAGGTGATCATAGCGCCGTCGGTTGGAGCTTCTTGTGCTTGAGCTGCAAAACCGAAGAGTGCAACGAATAGGGTAAGGAATAATTTTTTCATCGGACTAAAGCATTTAAATCTTAGTGGTTCAAATGTAGGATTCTTGCCGAGCTATTCAAAGGATTTTAACAATCTCTTAGTCTTAGTGCCCAATTGGTCATAGAAGGAATGTATTTTTGCGCTTTAAACCAGGATTTGCAATGCGCGAAATTGGAAAATACACCCCGGGCGAAATTGAATCTAAGTGGTACGGCCACTGGCTAGACAACAAATACTTTCATGCCGAAGTGTCTGATAAAGAGCCGTATACAATTGTAATTCCGCCGCCAAACGTCACAGGTGTACTTCACATGGGACACATGCTGAACAATACGGTTCAGGATGTTCTCATTCGTCGTGCTCGCATGCTTGGATTGAACGCTTGTTGGATACCGGGTACCGACCATGCATCCATTGCAACGGAAGCCAAGGTGGTCAAGCGCCTACGCGAACAGGGCATTAAAAAGTCAGATTTATCGCGTGAGGATTTCTTGAAACACGCCTGGCATTGGACGGATGAATACGGCGGTATCATCCTAAAGCAGTTGCGCCGCCTTGGAGCTTCTTGCGATTGGGACCGAACGGCATTTACTATGGATGAAGTGCGCAGCGAGCAAGTAATCGATGTATTTATTGACTTGCACCAGAAAGGCATGATTTACCGCGGTCTGCGCATGGTGAACTGGGATCCAGTAGCACTAACAGCAGTGTCGGACGAGGAAGTCATCCACAAGGAGGAGAACAGCCGTCTGTACTACATGACCTATAAGATCGAAGGATCTGATGAAGCTCTGCAAGTGGCTACGACACGTCCTGAAACCATTTTTGGTGATACTGCGGTATGTGTGAATCCTGATGATGAGCGCTACCAGCATTTGAAAGGCAAGAAGGCCATTGTTCCTTTAGTAGGGCGCGCAGTACCGATTATTTTCGACGAGTACGTGGATATCGAGTTTGGTACGGGAGCACTAAAGGTGACTCCAGCACACGATACGAATGACCAAATATTGGGCGACAAGCACAACTTGGAAGTCATCGATGTATTCGATCAACAGGCTGCACTGAACGAGCACGGCGGTGAATTTGCCGGTTTGGATCGATTCGATGCACGCAAAAAAGTAGCCAACGCCTTAGAAGAGGCAGGTCTGTTGGTTGAGACCAAGGATCTTAGAAATAAAGTCGGACGCAGCGAGCGTACCGATGCAGTGATTGAACCGCGATTGAGTATGCAGTGGTTCTTGAATATGTCAGATTTGGCCAAGCCGGCCATTGACGGAGTAAAAACAAAAGACATTACTCTACATCCACCGCACGCTGAGAAGACCTACCTCTACTGGATGGAGAACATCAAGGATTGGTGTATTTCACGTCAGCTTTGGTGGGGACACCGCATTCCTGCTTGGTACGATGCAGAGGGCAATGTAGCAGTATGTAAGACCAAAGAAGAAGCCGTTGCAGCCCTTGGCACTGATGCGGTACACCAAGACGAAGATGTCATGGATACGTGGTTCAGTTCTTGGCTATGGCCGTACAGCGTTTTCTCTGGAAATCAGGAAGAGGAAGATTACTTCTACCCAACCAATACTCTGGTTACCGGACAGGATATCATTTTCTTCTGGGTAGCCCGTATGATTATGGCAGGGTACGAGTTCAAAGGAAAGCGCCCGTTCAAGGATGTGTACTTCACCGGTATGGTCCGTGATAAGAAACGTCGTAAGATGTCGAAATCTTTGGGCAATAGCCCGGATCCGCTAGATCTTATCGATAAATACGGTGCCGACGGTGTCCGTGTAGGTATGCTTATGACGGCGCCTGCAGGAAACGATTTATTGTTTGACGAAGACCTCTGTTCTCAAGGTTCTTTCTTCGCGAATAAAGTGTGGAATGCCTTCCGTTTGGTAGGCATGTGGGAAGCTGGTTCCCAGGGCATGAGTGCTACAGAATCACTTTCTGTACAATGGATGCGCAACCGCATTGGTGAAGCCCTTATAGAGTTAGAAAGCAGCTTTGAAAAATACCGATTGTCGGAGGCATTGATGACGACTTACAAGCTGGTTTGGGACGATTTCTGTTCGTGGTATCTCGAAATGGTCAAGCCTGCGAAGGGCGAGCAAATTTCAGCCGAAGCGTTGGATGCGACCAAATCAATCTTCAACACCTTGTTGGAAATCATGCATCCGTTCATGCCGTTTATCACGGAAGAATTGTGGCAGAATCTCGCAGAGCGTGAAGAGGGTGAGACCATCAACTTTGCCGCTTGGCCTACTCTAAAAGTGGAAGATCAGGCAATCCTGAAATCATTTGCGTACTTCGCTGAAGTCGTAAGTGGTGTTCGTGCGGTACGCAATGAAAATAGAATTGCTCCGAAAGAGATCCTGACCATCGAAATTGCCGAGGGTATGGCACACGACGCTGCCTTTGATGCACTCATTATGAAGCTTGCCAATGTTGAGGCGATTACCACCGTAAGCGAAGTGAAGAAATCCGCGTTCAGCTTTGTAGTTGGAGGGATCAATTACACCATTCCGGCCGATGCCTTTGTGAACGTCGAAGATGAGATTGCCAAGCTCGAGGAGGAATTGGCCTACACGCAAGGATTCTTGAAGAGCGTCGAGAAAAAACTCAGTAATGAGCGCTTTGTTTCTAACGCGCCTGAGGCTGTTGTTGCCTCAGAACGTAAAAAGCAAGCGGATGCTGAATGTAAAATAGCCTTAATCACGCAACGCTTAGAGGCCTTAAAAGGTTAGTTTAAAGAACTCTGAATACAAAAGCCCGGCGCGCTCGCCGGGCTTTTTTAGGTTCGAGGTATGGAACCTAGTTGGGACCTGTCTGAGATATAACCATTAACACTCACACACGAAAAACAGAGCAGGCCCCGCGATTTACCGTGACCTATGCATGGCTACGGTATATATGGTTTTACATAAGCGCTTGGCTGGTTGGCCTTTCTTTTGGCGACTAACATACATCTTTAGGTCTAAGGTTTTCTTGCCGTTCTTTATAAAGCAACTTTCAATGGTTAATTGGTCATTGAGCTCTGCGGCGTTGTACATTTTTATATCAATGTTTACCACCTTCTCCTTCCATTGCTCGTTAAGCTGCAAGGCTTCCAGACGCTTTTTCTTCGCTCCATTCATGTGATCCATCAACGCCCATAGGGTAAGATTCCCGTAGGCATCAACCATCGTATGGTCTACTTGGATCAATTCCCTAGTTCTGATAGGACCTGAATTTCTTACGTTATTGAGAAAATTTTTCATGATGTAGTCAAAAAAAGAGCGCCTTCCGGGGGAAGGCGCTCTTGTTATTATGGGTTGTTATATTTTTCTAATTCTATGCCTTCACTTCGCTCAATAACAACCCCTTCCACACATAAATGCGGTTCATGAAATTGATTGAGTTATTGCGTTGTGATTGCATTCGACTAATGTAGTATTTCTGCTTTAAATACAAAATTGGTGCCAAAAAAATAATCTGACCCCTATTTTTTGCGCCAATTGGCCCAAACTGACCACATATTGGCAGGTTTGACCCCCTGTAATTTACGGTGTAAGCCCTGAATACTTGGTCTTGGATTTTCGGATTTTGCAAATGCTTGAAGCGTTTTGGTTGCTTCTGGGCCCAATCCGTTCAGGTTTTGAGGATTGTATTGCGGTCCAATCATTTTAAGTGCATCAATCGAAGCGTAGACATCTCCAAGGGTTCGTTGTACCTCAATTTGCTTTAGGGCGGCGGTAGTATTGCGCGGGCTCATTTCGAGGACACGGTCGTATAGTGCAGCGGCCTCATTCAGTTCGCCTTTCATGCGGTGAATGCTGGCCAATTGGTTCAAGGTCAACATATGATTCGGGTGAATGTCTAAGGCGCGTTCGAAGGCCTCTTTCGCGCGATTCATATCGCGCTGGGTAGGGCGATTTCCGCTTGCGCTTAGTATACCAAGACCTTCGAAGTAGGCCATGGGATTGTTGTAAATATCCATTTCGAAGAAAGGACTTAGGGCCGATTCTGCCTTGGTCTTCATAACACGAGCGTTGCGGGTCATGTACCCCTCGAGTGATTCCTTGGCCTCACGTTCACTCATCATTCTACTTGCACTCACGATGAGGGCGAAGGTGATCAGGGTGCCGGCGAGAATGCCATTCGTCGGGCTACTGAGACGTGCTTTCAATGTTGTGGAAGCAAAGCCCAGGGCGACCGCGAGCGGCCAAAGCATAGAGGCACGCTCTAAGGGAAATTCCCCAAATCCATAGACGGCAAATCCGACGACAACTAATGCCATGTAGATGTTGCCGTCCTTTTTTAAGTTTTGCCAGAAGCCTAAAACTAGAATGCCGACGAAGAGAACGCCGCCGAAGATTCCTGTTTCACTGAGAATCCAGAGCAGGTCGTTGTGCGGGCGCAAAATATTGGTTACCCCGTTCATGACACTTTCGTTGGTGCCTTTGAGTCCTTGGGCCGGGTATTCGATCTTCCACTGGCCGCCACCCACACCGCTGATGGGCTTGTCTAGGAACATCTCCCAGGAGGCATTCCAATAGTGCAAACGGCTTTGAATGGTATCACTGTTGAAGATTTTTTCGCTGCCACCAGCGGCTACAGCGGCGCCTATACCCACCACTAGAATGGCCAGAGCAATGAGGCCGTTGTTTCTGAGTCTAGCATTGCCCTGCATGATGTAATGCGTGGTGGCTACTGCAGCCATGGCGAGGCCGCCTAACCAAACCCCACGAGTGCGCAGTAGGAGTATGGCGATGCCTGTGAGGGCAAGGGCTGTAATGCGCACCCATTTGCCTGCTGGGCCTTCAAAAGTCCCCATGAAGGCGAACGGTAAGAGGAGGAGTAAGGTTGCTGCAGCATAGTTTTTGTGCGTGAATAATGGGCCGTTGGCTAGGTAAATGTTGTTTTCTTGGTAGGCTTCCGTCAGGGATGGAAGGATGCTGAGGGAGGCGATGATCAGGGCGATTTGGCTTCCCATTCCCAAGGCTTGGAGGGCATTGGTTTTGTTCTTTTCGAAGGCAGCTTTTGCGATGAGTATCCAAGCGGCGAGGAATGAGATGCGTGCGACGAATCCATAGAGCTCGCTGGGCGCAGATACTTGGGCAATTTTTACCACAGATAGAATCAGCGCTATGGTCATCAAGGATAGGCTTGTGAACCCGCTTTTCATCTCATTTCGGTAGAAGTAAACGCCTGCTAATCCTACGAGTGCAGCAGAAGCGAATCGGACCCAAAGACCTATATCTTGACTCGAAGGATCGACGATCAATACCAAGAGGATAGGTATATAGAAAAGTAGGGAGCGAAGAGGCTTCATAATTCTGGGTTTGCTGTGAAGATAATGAAAAGAATCATTGGCCAATTCTGCCGTATCTTTATGCTCCCAAATACATCACAGAACCATGGATACCCCAGCTCCATACGTACCAAAAAACAAGGTGCGCATTGTCACCGCGGCATCACTTTTTGACGGCCACGACGCGGCCATAAACATCATGCGTCGCATCATCCAAAGTACTGGATGTGAGGTTATACACCTCGGCCACGACCGATCCGTTGAGGAGGTTGTGAATACAGCCATCCAAGAAGATGCCAATGCCATTGCCATGACCTCTTACCAAGGCGGCCATATTGAGTACTTCAAATACATGCACGATCTCCTAAAAGAAAAAGGCGCCGGCCACATCAAGATTTTTGGTGGTGGAGGCGGTACCATCTTGCCGGAAGAAATTGAAGAGTTGCATGCTTACGGCATTACTCGACTTTACCATCCTGACGATGGCCGAAAGATGGGCTTACAGGGCATGATCAATGACCTCGTTGAGAAATCTGACTTTTTGGTTGGCGAAGAAGTCCCCGGCAGTATAGATGAACTTGCCGAAGCAGATCATGCGACTATCGCACGCTGGATTAGTACTGCTGAAAATTGTGGTGAACAACACACAAAGGAAATAGAACTGATTACAGCCAAGGCAGAAACCATTAGAACGCCTATTCTCGGTATCACCGGTACGGGCGGGGCAGGAAAGAGCTCAATGGTCGACGAGCTGGTTCGTCGCTTTACCATGGATTTCAATGATAAGCGAATTGCAGTAGTATCGGTAGATCCTTCGAAGAGAAAGACCGGCGGTGCCTTGTTGGGCGACCGCATTCGTATGAACGCCATCAAACACGGTAATGTGTTTATGCGTTCTTTGGCCACGCGCCAGGCAAATTTAGCCCTCAGTGCTCATGTGCAGAATGCTATGGATATTTTGAAAGTGGCCGGATTCGACCTCATTATTCTTGAAACCTCGGGCATCGGGCAGAGCGATACAGAAATTCTAGACCACAGCGATGCCAGCTTGTACGTAATGACACCGGAATATGGTGCCGCGACGCAGCTGGAGAAGATCGACATGTTGGATTTTGCTGACCTCATTGCCTTGAACAAATTTGACAAACGCGGCGCCTTGGACGCCCTGCGTGATGTTAAAAAGCAATACCAGCGTAACCACAACCTCTGGGAGGTAGATCCGGAGAGCATACCGGTATATGGTACCATCGCGAGTCAGTTCAATGATCCCGGTACAAATTCACTGTACAAAGCCATCATTGAAATGCTCAATGCCAAGGCAAACGCTGGGTTTGAAAGCAGCTTTGCCATTACGGGTGAGATGAGCGAGAAGATATTCATCATTCCGCCGAAACGTACGCGTTACCTGAGTGAAATTTCTGAAAGTCACCGCATTCACCGCGAGCAAATAAGCGCGCAGATTGAGGTGGCGGACAAATTGTATGCCTTGCACCGCTCTATTGAGACCTTAGAGGATCAGGAGCTCAAAGACCAACTGCAAGCGAGCTTTGACCGCATAAAGATGGACCTAGATCCGCATCATTGGGAAAAGCTTCAGCAGTGGGAACAAACGGTCAAGCGCTACAAGGATCCGGTGTATACCTTCCAAGTTCGCGGCAAGGACGTCAATGTTAAAACCCACACGGAGAGTTTGTCTCACACACAGATTCCAAAAGTGGCATTGCCGAAATATCGTAGCTGGGGAGATATTCTTCGTTGGTTGATGCTAGAAAATGTACCGGGTGAATACCCATATACTGCGGGTATTTATCCGTTCAAGCGTGAAGGCGAGGACCCGACGCGAATGTTTGCTGGGGAAGGCGGTCCAGAACGTACGAACAAACGTTTCCATTACGTTAGTTTAGGAATGCCGGCCAAACGACTTTCGACGGCCTTTGATAGTGTTACGCTCTATGGTAATGACCCGGATAGACGCCCTGATATCTATGGGAAGATTGGTAACTCTGGGGTAAGCATATGTTGTCTAGACGATGCGAAGAAGCTGTACAGCGGTTTCCGACTCACTGATGCCACAACGTCGGTTTCCATGACCATTAACGGTCCGGCACCCATGCTCTTGGCCTACTTCATGAATGCTGCTGTGGATCAGGAATGTGAGATCTACATCAAAGAGCACGATTTGGAGTCTAAGGTGGAGGCCGTAAAGAAAGCTAAATACGACGACCGCGGTATTGCACGCCCAGCCTATCAAGGAGAGCTGCCCGAAGGCAATGATGGCCTTGGATTACTTCTGCTTGGAGTCACAGGTGATGAGGTTCTTGACGCCAAAACCTATGGAAAGATCAAGGCCAGGACTTTGAATACTGTGCGCGGTACCGTGCAAGCGGATATTCTCAAGGAAGACCAGGCACAGAACACGTGTATTTTCTCGACTGAGTTTGCCCTGCGTCTGATGGGCGATGTACAGAGCTACTTTATCGATTGGCAGGTGCGCAACTTCTACAGTGTAAGTATCTCTGGATACCATATTGCGGAGGCAGGAGCGAACCCAATCACCCAGTTGGCGTTCACGTTGGCCAACGGTTTTACCTACGTGGAGTACTATTTGAGCCGTGGTATGGACATCAATAATTTCGCGCCGAACTTGAGTTTCTTCTTCTCGAATGGAATTGATCCGGAATATGCGGTCATAGGTCGAGTGGCACGTCGTATTTGGGCCAATGCTATGAAGAACAAGTATGGGGCCGATGCGCGTTCACAAATGTTGAAGTACCACATTCAGACTTCGGGCCGCAGTTTACACGCCCAAGAGATTGATTTCAACGATATCCGTACGACACTACAGGCGTTGTATGCCATTTACGATAACTGTAATTCGCTGCACACCAATGCCTACGATGAGGCAATCACTACGCCAACAGAGGAGAGTGTGCGCCGTGCGATGGCCATCCAGTTGATCATCAACAAGGAATTGGGCTTGGCGAAGAATGAGAATCCTATTCAGGGTGCCTTTATTATTGAGGAATTGACGGATTTGGTCGAGGAGGCTGTTTTGCAGGAGTTTGACCGCAACACCGAACGCGGCGGCGTCCTAGGTGCCATGGAGACGATGTACCAGCGTGGAAAGATCCAAGAGGAGAGCTTGCACTATGAGATGTTGAAGCATACCGGGGAATTCCCGATAATCGGAGTCAATACCTTCTTGAACAAAAAGGGTTCCCCAACCATCGTTCCTGCAGAGGTTATTCGCGCTACAGTTGAGGAAAAGGAATACCAAATTGGAATGCTTCAAGCTTTGCACGAAGGCAAAGCAGAATTGGCCCAAGAAAGTATTTCAAGAATTCAAGATGCTGCCGTAAATAATGCCAATATATTTGACGAATTAATGGAAGCGTCCAAGCACTGTTCTTTGGGCGAGATTACTAATGCGCTGTTCGAAGTCGGTGGACAGTATAGACGAAATATGTAAATGAAATTACTCTCTTTTAATGTGAATGGCGTTCGTGCCGCTGCAGGTAAAACTTTGATTGAAGACCTTCATCGATTGGATTGCGATGCAGTCGGGTTGCAAGAAACCAAGGCCACGCCCGAGCAAGTAAAAGAGGCATTAGCAGATCTCCAGGGCTACCATATTTATGCGTTTAGCGCAGAGAAGAAAGGATACAGTGGAACAGCCATTCTTTCCAAGACAGAGCCTCTTTCCGTGGTTATGGGAATTGGTATACCCGAACACGACAACGAAGGTCGAGCGATTACTGCGGAATATGAGGACTTTTACTATGTAACCACTTACGTTCCCAACTCTAGTAGTGGACTAAAGCGTATCGATTACCGAACCAAAGAATGGGACGTTGCGTTTTTAGCCTATTTGAAGAAATTAGAAGAGAAAAAACCGGTCGTGGTTTGTGGCGATTTGAACGTTGCGCATCAAGCGATAGACTTGAAGAATCCAAAATCGAATTACAACAAAACACCGGGCTACACACAAGCTGAGATTGACGGTATGACGGCAATGATTGAAGCTGGTTTTGTAGATACTTTCAGAACGTTGTATCCGGATACGGTCAAATACAGCTGGTGGAGTTACCGCGGTGGTGCTCGTGCGAAAAATGTCGGCTGGCGATTGGACTACTTTATGGTCAGTTCAGGATTCATGGGCCGAGTACAGGATTCACAAATCTTAAATGATGTAATGGGCAGCGATCATTGTCCCGTTATGTTGGAGTTGAAATAATTATTTGATGGTAAACTTCGTCGTGCCTGCCTCACAAATAAACACATAGGTCCCCGCGCTGCATTGATCAGGCAGCATTAATTGACTCATCCCGTTTATTTGCTCTAACGTACCTTGATTAACGATTTTTCCTTTTATATCGCAGATTTGATACTCAAGATTGGCGGTGCCAATGTTAGTCTCAATTTTTAATTGGCCATCGCTCGGGTTAGGAAAGATTTTCAATCCGTCGGTACTACTCTCTTCAATACCAATGTTGGCTGTATTCATAATGAAGTAATAGCGTGCCAAATATTGTGGAGTGAAGGTAAGATTACCTATACCTAAGTTTCCAATTGTTTGGTTGTTCACATTACTCATTACCGCACCGGTCATCCAGCGCATGGTATTGGAATGTCCCACGGTCATTTGGCTACCTGGTTGACCCTTAAGGTCAACATCTAAGCCTCCATTATTTGCGTTAGCATTGTACTTGAAAGTAACCTCGAAAGGCAGGGCAGTGTTAAAGGAAACGGGGGGATCGTGCGCGCCTTCGTATCCTATGAAGTAGAAATGGTCCTTGCTCGTAGTTACCCCATCAGGATGCAATCCTTCTACGATGTGGTGCCATACGTAAAAGGTCCCGTGAAGCCCGTTGTTATTGGGTGAGGGAGTGATTTTCACACCGGTTCGCGGAAGAGTAGTGGTGCCGTTTAGATCCGACCACTTGAATGAATCATATACCGAGGTCCCAAGGCTTTCGGCGCTATCATTTACAGAAATCCAATAATCGCTCCCCGCCCCAAGGTCTATGGCACCAGTATAGTAGGTGCCGTTGGAGGAGGTGGCTGGAAAATCTTCGGAGGTGCCGAGGCTCACCTTGCCGAGGTAGCCTTTGTTATAACTATGCTTGTAGAGATTCACCGGAGTAGTGTTTTGTGAAGGGCTGTAGGTGATTGGAACATGGGCACTTAGGTGGTGCAGTTGCACGCTTTTTTGATTGGAGGCCCAATTCGCATTATTCCCGTAGGTCAATTCCGCATGAACTCCATGATACCCGGGATTATAGATCCAATCGTTCCAAAAATCATCCAAATCTACCCCCGTCGCGTTCTCAAAAGACTCCTTGAAACTGTTCGCATCGTAGTTTCCGAAGGTGTTGGTGGCAATGAGTTGTTTTACGGCATGGCTGAAAAGGCTATCGCCCAAAAACTCGCGAAGGTTGTGGGCGACCATAGCTCCCTTTTGATAGGTATGTGTGCCATAGGTTTGGTTCTGGTTTACTCCACTTAGGGCGAGGTGACCACCATCACTTTGCGCAGCTTGCTTTAGGACGAGGGCTTGGTTGTTTTGCACGGTTTTTACATACTGTGGGCGTCCATATACTTTCTCCTCATAGAAGTGCGAGCCAAATTCCGCAAAGCCTTCGTTGATCCACATATCTTCCGCAGTTTTGGTCGTCACTGCATTTCCAAACCACATATGCGCCAGCTCATGGGCGATGATATCCTCTCCGCTAAGGTTGGCATTGGCCAAAGTGCGCGGTAAATGGATCATTCCGGCATGCTCCATCGCGCCTGTGATGGTCATAGCATACCCAACTTTTTCAAATACATAAGGCCCAAACTCTTCTACAAAGGCATCATAGATATCATTGAGGTGCGCGAAGCCTGCGGTCATATTGGCGGTGTCCTGGGCGCGACCGTAGAGTTCGAAAGTTTTTCCTGCATGTATCCAGCTTTGTTTATGGTAATCAGAAACGGCCATGCTCACCAAATACGAACGCAAGGGAGCGATGCCTTTCCACACCCACACTAGGTGTCCATTGCTCAAGGTATCCGCACGATCTAAGATGCCATTGCTTACCCCGACTTTGCCAGGTAGGGTGGTGATGTGCATCTCTTCGATGGTGCATTTCTCTAAAAAGTTGTCGAAACAAGGGAAGAGACTGCGCCCGTACACATGGGGATTGGCTGCAAAGCCTACGCCGAGGTTGTATTGATAGGCACCATCATGGTGGATGCCGCCCCAGCCGCTTGCATCTTTGGTGGTGGTACCGTGATAATAGAAGGTCCAATGCAAAATGGCGCCGGCATAGGCGCTCTGGTGGACGGTTACATGTTCGGCACTTTGAGTAAAGTTTAAGGGTCCTGTGGGACTCACAACACTGTCTACGGTGAATCCAAGCAGGTCGAAACGCAACGAAGTAAAGTTCATCTCGGCACCGATCTGGTACTGGGCGACTCCGCTCAGTTGTTTGTTTGCAAAATCTGTAGTGTTCAAGTAAAGCTTCAGCTCTACGAGATCAGCTGTGTCTGAACGTGAGTTATAGTCGATGGGTGCGGTCATTTGGATATCAGCCGGCGCATGTTTTGTCGATTGACAATTGAATTGGCCCTTGGCGCCAACGCTTAGTAGGACTAGTACTAGGATTCCAATTCTTTTCATCATTGTCTTTGTCTTACGGCTTCGTACAATAAAACCCCAGTGGCCACGCTAACATTCAAACTATTGATGGTGCCCATCATTGGGATTCTGGCTTTGTGATCG